>OKRW01000738.1_pt1 | contig 31551 bp, 27 predicted proteins | sample 1601151 | NCBI WGS metagenome assembly OKRW01 (sample SAMEA3541471, study PRJEB24748) | human gut metagenome | biome: human gut; feature: human-associated habitat; material: faeces | place: China | collected 2012 | reverse complement strand
TTAACTCTTTCATACCTTTTCCTTCCATCATCTATAATAATATCTGTATTGGCGAATGAAGTAGTATTGGCGTGTGCGTTCATATATTAAATCCCCCTGATTTAAGTAAAAATGGTAATCTGTTGCAAATTTTATGTAAAAATTATTGTAGCAAACTAAAAGATAATGTACAATAAGAGTTGATAATCATTTTTATACTACGGGTAGATAGAGAGTAATTGCTATATATATTAGTGATGATTGGTAGCAATTACAGTAAATAATAGGAAGGTCATATTATGAGTAAAGTAGCAATATTAACAGACAGCAATAGCGGTATTACACAGGCACAGTCTAAGGATATGGGTGTTACAGTTATACCTATGCCTTTTTTTATTGATGGAGTGGAATACCTTGAAGATATTAATCTTACACAGGAAGAATTCTATGAAAAGCTTAAAAATGATGCAGATATATCTACATCACAGCCATCAATAGGAACATTACAGGACTATTTTGATGAATTGTTAAAGGATAATGATGAGGTTGTATTTATACCGATGTCAAGTGGACTTAGCAGTTCCTGTGATACAGCCATGGGACTTGCTATGGAATTTGAAGGAAAAGTCCGTGTAGTAAATAATCAGAGGATTTCTGTTACTCAGAGACAGTCGGTTCTTGATGCGATTGAAATGGCAGAGAAAGGGATGTCTGTACAGGAAATCGAAGAAGTTCTGATGCGTGAAAAACTAGAGTCCAGTATCTATATTACAGTAGATACACTAAAGTACTTGAAAAAGGGTGGACGTATCACACCGGCAGCGGCAGCTATCGGTACTGTGTTGAATTTAAAACCGGTTCTTCAGATTCAAGGCGATAAGCTAGATGCCTTTTCGAAAGCGCGTGGATGGAAATCTGCAAAGAAGACGATGCTTGATGCAATGGAAAAAGATTTGAAAGAACGGTTTGCCGGAGAAGAAGTACATCTCGAGGCTGCCTATACATGTTCTGTTGAAGAAGCACAAGAATGGAAAGCAGAGATAGAGGCAAGATTCCCGGGATATGAGATTGTTATGAATCCGCTGTCATTGAGTGTATCGTGTCATATTGGACCAGGGGCAAGGGCAATTGCCTGCAGTCGTAAAATTAAATTGTAATAAATGATGTTACAATTTTAATGTATGGACTCATACAGGGAGGAAAAATATGGAGATTACTGTAAGAGAATTTCGAAGTGAAGATACGAAAGATGCAATTGCCATCTGGAATGAAGTTGTAGATCAGGGAAAAGCATTTCCACAGCTTGAGGATTTGGGAGTGGAAGACGGAGAAGCATTTTTTAAAGAGCAGTCTTATACAGGTATTGCGGTCAATGAAAATGATGAGATCGTGGGACTTTATATTCTTCACCCGAATAATATTGGCAGATGCGGACACATCTGTAATGCCAGCTATGCAGTAAAAAGTACGGTAAGAGGGCAAGGCGTTGGTAAGGCAATCGTGACGGACTGCCTGGAAAAAGCAAAAGAAATCGGTTTCCGTGTGCTGCAGTTCAATGCAGTTGTAAAAAGTAATACAACTGCACTGAAGCTTTATCAGAAGCTTGGATTTACACAGCTTGGGACAATTCCGGGTGGATTCCTGAACAAAGATGGTGTGTACGAAGATATTATTGTGCACTATAAAGAACTGTAAGTGTTATAGATCAGGTTCACGGATAATGATAATATCGTTTAACTTTAAAATGGTATTTTTTTGTGGAAGCACAGAAAGATCATCTCGTAGTACAAGAAATATGGTGATCTGCTGTGTTTCTTCCATTTCTCCGACAGTCTTTCCGGCGTAGCGCTTGTCTACAAATACTTCCGTAATTTCTTTAATGCCTGTATTTTTTAAGTCAGATGTCTCCCATTTGAATGATGTTAAATATTTTTTCTTTCATAATAGTTCCCCAAACATATTTTTCCAGTTGTTATATAGTCTAACATATCTGAGACGAAATCTCAAAATGAATTAACGAAGGAAGGTTAGTTATGGATCAGGTTAAAGTAACAGAGCGTGTACAAAAACAGTTGTTTGAATTACGGGATTTACAATATCGGGATTTTCAGGCAAAACTCTTGCCGACAATAGAGAAAGAAACGGTTATTGGTGTGCGAATGCCTGTGCTTCGCAAATTTGCAAAAGGATATGGAAAAACAGAAGAAGCAAAAGAATTCTTGAAAATTCTTCCACATCAGTATTATGATGAAAATAATCTGCACGGGCTTTTGATTGAACAGATTAAGGATTATGACAGATGTCTGGAAGAGCTGGAACGATTTTTACCATACATCGATAACTGGGCAACCTGTGATATGCTGGCAGTCAAAGTAATGAAAAATCATCTGGATACATTTATAGAAGAGATCTGCCACTGGATGAAATCAGACCGCACTTATACAATCCGATTTGGTATCGGTATGCTGATGCGTTATTATCTGGGAGACGAATTCCGGATCGAATATCCCAGGAAAGTAGCTTTGGTTCAGTCAGACGAATATTATGTGAATATGATGCGGGCATGGTATTTTGCAACCGCGCTCGCAAAGCAGTATGATCAGATACTCCCATTTATTGAAGAACGCAAACTTGATGTGTGGACACACAATAAGTCCATTCAAAAAGCTATTGAAAGCTATCGGATTACTCCAGAACAGAAAGTATATCTGAAAACGCTCAAAATATGAAGGTAATAGAATAAATGAAAAGAAGTAAGAAAATGAAAAATCTAAGTCAGAAAATAATCAAATATGTAATGAAAAGTAAAAAAAGAAAAGTATATTGTGTTTTGGGCCTGGTCTACTTTCTGGCAGTTGTATTTGTTATGAATGATGCCTGGCTATATCAGACGCCAATTGCGAAACTTACGAAGGTTGAGACGCGGATGACCGGAGAAGGGAAAAGCACTCGTGGAACGAAGGAGAAAAAATACGAGCAGAACATTCAAGGAGTTGTTCTAAACGGGAAAAATAAAGGAAAAAAAGTTTCGTTTTCTCATGAATATACTTATACAGGTATGTTGAAGCAAGGATACCATAAAGGGGAAAAAGTTTTCCTGAATGGTTCCAAAGATGATGTTGGATCGGGAATACGAGGTGTAAAAAGGGATACTGAGATTGTCGTACTGCTTGGATTTTTACTTCTGCTTCTTCTTATTGTAACCGGAAGACATGGAGCATTGACTGTCGGGACGGTCATAATAAATCTAATTATATTTTTCGTGGGATTCTGGAAATGTGGAGACAGTTCGAATGTGTTATCGCTTTGTAACAAATTGGTAATACTTTTTGCAGCAGCTACTTTGATTGGGTTAAATGGAATTAATAGAAAAACAAGGGCAGCATTGTTGTCCACATTGTGTGTGCTCGCAATGATTATGGGGATTTTTGATCTGGTAATGAGACATATGGAAGAACTGGATTACTCCACAATGGAATATCTTGGAAGCATTGATAATCCAGATGAAATGTTTCATGCAGAAATATTATTGTCCGGGTTGGGAGCTATTATGGATGTATCCGTTGCAATTTCTGTCGCTTTGAGTGAAATTGTCCGGAAAAAACCAGACGTAACATTTTTTGAATTGTTTAAATCAGGAAGAGAAATTGGATATGATATTATGGGGACGATGATTAATGTACTGTTATTTGTATTTGGCTGTGGACTTATTCCAATGTGTCTGATTCGGATGAATAACAGTGTGCGGTTCGTTACAATTATTAAACTTCATATTCCGTGTGAATTATGTCGATTTTTTGTTGAGAGTATTGGTATTGTATTGGCAATACCGGTATCGATTATTATAACATCTGTTATGATGAAAATGTCTGTAAAGAAGGTGAAAAAGATATGCTGATAATACTTGGGTTGATTTTGATTAGCTTGATTGTGATTGTCGGAGGAGACAGAGGAGTTGTATCTTTAATTGCCCTGGTCGGGAATTTACTTCTGCTTAGCTTTGCAATCTGGCTTATGGCAGCAGGAGTACCGGTTCTATTTGTTACGGTTGGAGCGGGAATCGTGATATCTTGCATTACATTGTTTTATCAAAATGGAACGAATGTAAAGACCTGGAGCGCATTTATTTCTGTGGCTATTACAATGCTGGTTTTATTTTTTATCATTTATGTTGTAATATGGAGTACTGAGGCTGGTGGATTGAATGAAATCCAATCTGTTGGAGATGACATTTTATATTACAATATGGATTTGAATATCAGTATGCGAAATGTGATGGTTTCAGTTATTTTGCTCAGTACACTGGGGGCAATTCTCGACATGGCTCTGACAGTTACGACTTCTGTATATGAGGTGAAAAATCATAAATCCAAGATGAAATTTACAGAGCTTGTAGAAAGTGGAATGAAAATCGGAAGAGAAGTGATTGGAACAACGGTAAATACATTGCTGTTTGCATATCTTGGAGAATCACTATTGTTATTTACCTATTTGAAAATGCAAAATTATTCGTTGGAACTTTTGCTAAATTCAAAAATATTGTTTCAAAATTTTGCTTCTATGATTTTTGGTGCAATTGCCTGTGTAATGGTGATGCCGATTGCGGCAGTGCTAATGGCAAAAATGCTTGCTGTAAAATAGAAATTCAACTATACTGAAGAAAAGATTTTATTTTAAATGTAGGAGATAGGAAATGAAATCAATTTCTATTTATGCAGTGACAAGAAATCAGAACATAGGACAGTTACAAAAACTGGAACGTCAACTATCAGGAAGGGAGTATTTTCTGAAAATGCGTACATGGGAACTGGAGAGTATGAGATCTCTTGTCCGTGAACTGGAAGCGCATATGGATGAAGTATACGCCCTTCGTTTTTTTTATTCCTTCCAGATTCCGAGACTTGGAAAAGAATTTGATCTGCTTCAGATCAAGGACGAGCAGATTGTGAATATTGAACTGAAAAGTGGCGCAGTATCCGATGAGACGATCCGGAAGCAGTTGATTCAGAACCGTTATTATCTGTCTGTGCTGGGGCGCCCGATTTATTCTTACACTTACATCAGCAGTCAGAACCGGCTTGTAAGGTTGACGAACCACGATCATATTGTGGAGGCCGACTGGCAGCAGTTGTGCGGACTCTTGAAAAATAAAAGTGCAGATTATGGTGGAGAGATTGAAGATTTATTTCAGGCAGAAATGTATCTGATTTCGCCTCTGACAGAACCTTTGAAATTTTTGCGAAAGGAATATTTCCTGACTTCCCAGCAAAGAGACATTAAGCGTCAGATTCTAAAAAGGATCCGAACAGAACATACAGGGTATTATAGTTTCAGTGGACTTCCGGGAACAGGAAAAACTCTGTTACTTTATGATATTGCCATGAAGTTATCACAGAAGCATAAAGTGTGCATGATTCACTGTGGTGAGGCCGGAAAAAAATGGGAGATTCTGCATGAACGATTACGACGGATTGACTTTTGGTCGGATAATCAGATAAAAAATCCAATAAACTTAGAAGATTACAGCGCTATTCTTGTGGATGAAGCACATTTGCTCTCGGCAGAAAAATTAGAATTATTGCTGGAATGTGTGAAAGAACAGCCGGTTATATTTTCCAGTGATGTGGAAGATATGATATCCTCAAAAGAAATTGACAGAAGAGGTACGCACAGAATCGAACATTTGCCGGAAATACAGATTTTTCGCCTGACAAACCGGATCCGGGCCAATGCAGAGGTATCTTCTTTTATTCAGAATATGATGCATCTGCCAACTGGGAAAAGTCAGAAAGGCTACCCACATATTGAAGTCGTCTATGCAAATGATTCAATAGAAGCGGAAAAATTGATAAAGAATTACAAAAGTCAGGGGTACCAATATCGCAAAGAGCCCTATGATGCAAATGATAATACTACCGGACAAGAGCATGCAGAGTATCTGGCAGTGGTGCTTAATGACCAGTATTATTATGACGAAGAAGGGTATCTTAGATCAAATAAGCAGGGAAGAAAAGAAATGTCTGATGTCCGAAAACTTTTTCATTACTTGAATCAGGTAAAAGAAAGTCTGGCTTTGGTCATACTTGAAAATGAAGAGGTGTATGGCAGATTACTGAATTTGCTGCAGGGAAAATAAAATAGATTTTTTCAGACAATAAAAAGAAAATCACACAAAATGTCACTGAAATGTTATAATCAAAATATGTTTTAATTGATAAAAATATACTGTAATCTGGCTGAGACGAGACGCCAGATTGCAGGGGGTAAATAGGAGGAATATTATGGGATTAATAAAAGCAGCTCAAGCCGCAACAGGGACGGTCATGGCAGATCAGTGGAAGGAATTCTTCTATTGTGATTCTCTTGATAACGATACATTGCTTGTAAGAGGAAAAAAGCGCACAGGAAGCCGTTCCTCAAATACAAGCGGTAACGACAACATCATTTCCAATGGTTCTGGAATTGCAGTGGCAGATGGTCAGTGTATGTTGATTGTTGATCAGGGGAAAATTGCGGAAGTGTGTGCGGAGCCGGGAGAATATACATACGACACGTCTTCTGAACCAAGTATTTTTGCGGGAAATTTAAGTGACAGTATCAAAAATACATTTCTGACGATCGGAAAAAGATTCAGTTATGGCGGTGATACAGGAAAAGATCAGAGAGTCTACTATATCAACACAAAGGAAATCACAGATAATAAGTTTGGTACTGCTAATCCAGTCTGGTTCCGTGTAGTAGATAAACGCATCAATCTGGATAAAGATATCGAGATCCGCTGCAATGGAGTTTACTCTTTTAAAATTACAAATCCGCTTTTGTTTTATACAAGTCTTAGCGGTAATGTAGCAGATTGTTATGAGAAAAATGAAATTATGCCACAGCTTAAGACAGAATTCGTTGATGCGCTGCAGCCGGCATTTGCTAAGATTGCAGAGATGGAGATACGCCCAAGCCAGATTCCGGCACATGCCACCGAGATTGGTGACGCCATGAACGAGATTTTGACGAAAAAATGGTCTGAGATCCGTGGACTTTCTATTGTGTCTGTTGCATTTAATCCAGTCACACTTAAAGAAGAAGATGCTGAGGCAATCCGTCAGGCACAAAATACATCTATGTATACAGATCCAAGCATGATGGCAGCCACACTTGGTATGGCACAGGCAGAGGCAATGAAGAATGCGGCCAGCAATCCGAATGGTGCTATGATGGGATTTATGGGAATGAATATGGCGAGCGGCGGCATGAATATCCAGGGACTCTATGACCAGGGAGCCGCTCAGAAACAGGCGCAGCAAGAGCGGCAGGTACAAAAAGAGCAGAATCAGGTAAATGGACAGAATCCACAGGCAGGTAACCAAAAAAATCTGCAAAACAAAGCAGCAGACCCGGCAGCAGGTGGAGAAACATCGTCCTGGACTTGTTCCTGTGGTCAGCTCAACAATGGCAGATTCTGTATCGAGTGTGGTAAGCCAAAACCACAGGATGACGAAAGCTGGACTTGCAGTTGTGGAACGCTCAACAAAGGAAAATTCTGCATGGAGTGCGGCAAACCGAAACCACAGAAATTACACTATCGCTGCGATAAATGTGGCTGGGAACCGGAAAATCCTGCAAATCCTCCGAAATTCTGTCCGGAGTGCGGAGATCCGTTTACAGATGACGACAGAATTTAACTCCCACAGGATCGCATAAAAAGAGACTTTGTAAGGAGAAACACGAATGTCAGAGATAAAAGAATACAAATGTCCGGCATGTGGCGGTGCCATGGAATTTGACAGCAAAAGCCAGAAAATGAAGTGTCCGTACTGTGATACAGAGATCTCCGTGGACGAATATGAATCGTTGATTGCAAAGGCAGATCAGGTAGTTGCCGCAGATGCAGCATCAGATGTCGAGACAGAACAGAAGAAGGCCGAAAACTATACTGCACATGACTGGAATCAGGATGAGATTGATAATATGGTTGTCTATATCTGTCAGTCTTGTGGCGGTGAAATCACGGCAGATAAAAATACAGGCGCTACAACTTGTCCGTTCTGCGGAAATCGTGTTGTTTTAAAAGGACAGTTTGAAGGAGCGTTAAAACCGGATTATGTCATTCCATTCAAATTAGATAAAAAAGCTGCAAAAGAAGCTTATTATAAGCATCTGACAGGAAAAGCATTTATCCCGTCTGTGTTCAGACAGGAGAATCATATAGATGAGATTGTAGGTTTATATGTTCCGTTCTGGGTTTTCAATATCGAATCAGAAGCTGATATATCCTATGACGCAGAAAAAATCCGTGTCTGGAAGTCCGGGGATACTGAATATACAGAACACAAATATTATAAAATCCGCCGGGGAGGCACAATCTATTTTGAACATGTGCCGGAAGACGGTTCTGTAAAAATGGATGATGCATTGATGGAATCACTGGAGCCTTATGACTTTAAAGATGCTGTACCATTCAAATCTGCGTACCTGGCAGGTTATGTAGCTGACCGATACGATGTAGACCAAGATGAATGCATGAAACGGGCGAAAAAGAGAATCAGACGGAGTACGGAAGATTCTTTTCGGGAGACTGTCAACGGATATTATGCACTTTCTACGCAGAGCAGTACAGTAAATATCCGGGATTCCAAGACCAGTTATGCCATGTATCCAGTATGGCTTCTGAATACTACGTGGAAAGGACAGAAGTACACATTTGCCATGAACGGACAGAGTGGAAAGATTGTAGGAGATTTGCCGGCGGACGAAGGTGCATTCTGGAAATATGTAGGAACAAGAGGGATTCTTATCAGTGTGATCCTTTATATCATCATGATGGTTGTCATGTTTTTATAGGAGGGTGGGAATATGAGAGAAAATAAAATAACAAGAAAAATTTTCACCCTGCTATGTGTACTGACATTGATAGTCGGGCTTAGCATTTTGAACATCCCGGTATGTGCTGAAGAAATCCCACAGGATCGCCAACTTCCCAGACTAGTAGACGATGCAAATCTTCTGACGGACAGTGAAGAGCAGGAACTTAACACAGAACTGGACGAAATCAGTGAAAAACAGCAATGTGACGTCGTTGTAGTGACGGAAAATTCATTAGATGGAAAAAGCGCGCAGGATTATGCGGATGATTTCTTTGACTATAATGGGTATGGATACGGTGATGAAGACAGCGGTGTTCTGTTTCTGATTGGGATGGACGAACGAAAATGGGCAATTACTACATACGGCTATGGTATCACTGCATTTACGGATTATGGACTGGAATATATGGAAGATGAGTTCTTGTCTTATTTAAGTGATGGTGAATATATGGAAGCATTTTCAAAATATGCCACACTTTGCGATGATCTTCTTACCCAGGCGAGAGATGGGCATCCATATGATGTAGACAGCGATGATGATAAGCCAGATGTTTTCACTATGATCTTTTGGGGCGTTGTGGATCTGCTCATAGGATTTGTTGTTGCATTCATAATGGCGCAGGTGAAGAAAAGCAAATTAAAATCTGTCAAAAATCAGGTTGCTGCCAATGCGTATAAGAAACAAGGCAGTATGAAAGTGACAACAAAAGAGGATCGGTATATCAATAGTATTGTGACAAAACGCCTGATTCCAAGAGATGATGAGGATCACGGCCACAGTGGCGGAGGCGGAAGCACAACACATGTCAGTTCTTCCGGCCGGTCACACGGTGGACGAAGTGGTGGTTTTTAATATCAACTGGGAGTCAATCCCCCAGCTGATATAGCCTCCGGCAGGGCGCACATTGTCCGGTGGACAATGGTTTTGCGCCGACCGAAACGGAGTGTAGACTTGCAGAGGCATTCTTGAATATTATACTTAAGACTTAAGTCGAATAATCTGTTTTTGGTATTCATTTTTATAAGGGGTATGATACTTGTCTGTCACAACACTTTCGTACAGATCTGATGCAAAAATATTCTGCTCCAGCATATGGATATCTATATCGGCAGGCTGTGATAATTTCGAGATAACAGGAATGCCGGTATTTTTTTTGATAGAAGTAAGTACCCATGAGGATTCTTGGCGGAAACCAAGAAGTCTGGCATATCCACACCTGGAATCTGCTGCCTGATCCGGTACATCACATTTGCTGATGCCGAGTAAAATGTGGATCAGACATCTGCTGATGCGTGAGTAGGTTACATTTTTTGTTTTTATCAGGTCGCAGAACTGGCTGAAAGTTAAAAAATCATTTCTAAATGTGATGATCCGGTTTGCAATCTCCGGTGTAATATCCAGATATCGCGTCAGTGTATCTTTTGTTTCGGTCAAAAGCTTTGCTTTTAAAAGCAAGGAAAAATCATCTGCAAACACAGGAAAGCATTTGTGATAGTTTTCTTTAAAAATCTTGTGACAGTTTTGCGGCAGTTCCCGAAGTATATGATTAATAGCAGGAGTGTGATTCGCATTTTTTGCAAGTTCACAATCCTGTAATCCCTGCCGGAGTGCAGAGGCAGAACTGAAAAGGCCACCGAGTGTCTGGTCATGATATCCGGCTCCTTCGCGCGTAATTGTTACTGGTTCGATAGAACTGTTCAGCCAGGAAAGCGCTTTTAGATATTCAATAGCCAGAATATTATTTGGCGAATCCAGAATCGCGCTGATCTGTTCGGGGATACAGGACAATGATTTGTTTTTGCCTAAATATTCAATAAAAGCCAGTTTTCTTGCGGCAGGAAATGTATTTCCATTTTTTAAATGTTTTTGAAGGAGAACTTTGTAATGCGCGGGTTCCTTACAAAGAACATCGGCAATCTGTTGTAATATTTTTATTTCGCCGCACTCACTTCCAAAGCACAGATAATCTATACAGCCGAGAGCTTCAAGGAGGCTGACCGCACCGGTGGCAAAGTATTCTGCACTTCCGGTTGCGTAACAGACTGGTAGTTCTAAAACTACGTCGGCACCACATGCAAGTGCCATCTGGGCACGCAGATGCTTTGGCATGATGGAAGGAATTCCACGCTGAACATAGTCGCCGCTCATAATAATAATTGCAGCATCAGCGCCTGTGATTTTCTTTGCTTTTTCTAGATGGAATTCGTGCCCTTTGTGAAATGGATTGTATTCCGCGATAATTCCAACAATTTTCATACACTTTCTCCTTGTCACTGTTAATAAAATTTATTATACTATAACTATGTTTTGCTTGCAAATGAATGACAACAGGCAGGAGGGTATGTATGGAAGAGGAACAGATGCTGACAAAAGAACAGATTCTTGATATGCTTGATGCAGGTCAGTACAAAGAATTAAAAGAAGAACTGGGAAATATGTACCCCGTCGATATTGCCGAGACACTGGAAGATTTTGAGCAGAAACCGCTCGTTATGGTGTTCCGTCTCCTGGCAAAAGAAGAGGCTGCTGAGACATTTACTTATATGAACAGTGACATGCGTGAGGTACTGATCGGGGCACTTACCGATTCCGAGTTGGAAGAGGTCATGGAAGAGATGTATCTGGACGATACGGTCGATGTCCTGGAAGAGATGCCTGCGAATGTTGTGGATCGTCTTTTGATGGTTACCGATGAAGAGACAAGAGCCCAGATCAATCAGCTTTTGCAATATCCGGAAGACAGTGCCGGAAGTATTATGAATGTGGAGTACATTGCACTCCGCAAAGAGATGACGGTTGAAGAGTCTATTTTAAAAATCCGTCAGGTTGGTCTGAATCGTGAAACTATCTACACTTGTTATGTTACGGAAAAACGAAAACTGATCGGACGGGTCGATGTCAAAGAACTTCTGACAACCGGTGAATCTAGAACAATCGAAGAGATTATGGATACGAATGTGCTTTACGCGCATACAACAGACGATCAGGAAGATGTAGCTATGATGATCAATAAATATGGTCTTATTGCCCTTCCAATCGTGGATCATGAAATGTGCATGGTCGGTATCGTAACTGTTGACGATGCCATGCTTGTAATGCAGGAAGAGACAACAGAAGATATCAGTATCATGGCCGGTATGTCTCCAAGTGAAGAGACTTATTTTGGAACATCTGTTGTGGAACATGTAAAAAGCAGGCTTCCATGGCTGTTATTTCTGATGCTTTCTGCGACAGTGACACAGATGATCATGAACAGCTATGAAAGTGCACTTGTAGTTATGCCACAGCTTGCCGGTTTTATTCCAATGCTGACAGGAACCGGTGGAAACTGCGGTTCGCAGAGTTCTACGCTGGTTATTCGTGGATTGTCTGTAGGAGAAATAGAATTTCGGGATTTATTCAAAGTTATATTTAAAGAAGTCCGGGTGGCAGCAGTGGTCAGCGTGATACTGGCAGTTGTGAATGGAATCAGGATCATCGTTATGGGACAAGGAGATGCGCTCATTGCATTATCCATCGGTGGAACCATGATCTGTACCGTCCTGATTGCAAAAGTCGTAGGCTGTACCCTTCCGATGCTTGCTTCCAAGATCGGACTCGATCCCGCAATCATGGCGACCCCGCTTATTTCTACCCTTGTAGATATCAGCACAGTAACTGTATACTTTATGATCGTCAGCCATGTATTCCACTTATAATAACATTTTGTATTTAATCAGAAACAATCCCAATGTACTGAATTTAGTACGTAGATACAACTTGTCCATGCCAATCCTTTGTATTATAATAAAAACGTTGAAATAACTGAATACAAACGAAAGGAGTCTTTAAGTCATGGGATTTATTGATGATATTAAAGCGAGAGCAAAAACAAGTAAAAAGACAATTGTACTTCCGGAGACAGAGGATATCAGAACATATGAAGCAGCAGAAGCAGTTCTGAAAGAAGGAACAGCAAACCTGATTCTTGTCGGCAGCGAAGAAGAGATTGCAAAGAACAAAGGTTCTTTTGATATCAGCGGAGCAACAATCGTAGATCCTGCAAAGAGCGAGAAGACAGACGCCTACATCGCAAAACTTGTAGAATTACGTGAGAAAAAGGGAATGACAGAGGAAAAAGCAAGAGAACTTCTTCTGACTAATTATCTCTATTATGGTGTTATGATGGTTAAGATGAAAGATGCTGACGGAATGGTATCCGGAGCATGCCACTCAACGGCAGATACATTAAGACCAAGCCTTCAGATCCTGAAGACAAAACCGGGAACAAAGCTCGTAAGCGCATTCTTTATCATGGTCGTACCGGATTGTGAGATGGGTGCCAATGGAACATTCCTGTTTGGTGATTCCGGACTTGAGCAGAATCCGGATCCGGAGAAACTTGCAGCAATCGCACTTTCATCCGCAGACTCCTTTAGACTTCTGACAGAAAAAGAGCCAGTTGTAGCACTTCTTTCACATTCAACAAAGGGAAGCGCAAAACACGCTGACGTAGATAAAGTTGTAGAGGCTACAAAGATTGCAAAAGAGAATGCTCCGGAAGGACTTCTCATTGATGGAGAATTCCAGCTTGATGCAGCAATTGTTCCGTCAGTAGGAGCATCTAAAGCACCGGGAAGCCCGGTTGCGGGAAAAGCGAATGTACTGATTTTCCCAGACCTTGATGCTGGAAACATCGGATACAAATTAGTTCAGAGACTTGCAAAAGCAGAAGCTTACGGTCCTCTTACACAGGGAATCGCAGCGCCTGTAAATGATCTCTCCCGCGGTTGCAGCGCTAAGGATATTGAGGGTGTAATCGCAATTACAGCAGTTCAGGCAATGGCAGAAGATAAATAAATTTCATATCTTTAATGATCAGCCATATGCATTTTGCACAAAAAATATGCATATGGCTGAAAATTTTTCAAATTAGGGATAGACATTAGGGACGAAAGTCCTTATTATATAAGTTAAGAATTCTAATCTAAAAGAGAGGTAAATGAAATGAATGTATTAGTAATCAACTGTGGAAGTTCTTCACTGAAGTTCCAGCTCATCAACTCTGAGTCAGAGAAAGTACTTGCAAAAGGACTTTGCGAGAGAATCGGAATTGATGGAAGCCTTACATACCAGCCAGCAGGCGGTGAGAAGGTTAAATCTGACAAAGCTATGCCTACACATACAGAGGCTATTCAGTTTGTTATCGACGCATTAACAGATGCCGAGACAGGTGTTGTTAAGAGTCTGGATGAGATTGGGGCAGTCGGACATCGTGTCGTACATGGTGGAGAGAAGTTTGCAAGCTCTGTTGTAATTACTGATGAGGTAAAAGCTGCAATTGAAGAGTGTAATGATCTTGCACCACTTCACAACCCGGCAAACTTAATCGGTATCAATGCATGCCAGAAGTTAATGCCTGGAACACCGATGGTAGCTGTATTCGATACTGCATTCCATCAGACAATGCCGGAGAAAGCTTACATGTATGGTCTTCCATATGAGTATTATGACAAATACAAAGTAAGAAGATATGGTTTCCATGGTACAAGCCACAGCTTTGTATCTAAGAGAGCTGCTGAGCTTGCAGGAAAATCTTACGATGATCTTAAGACAGTTGTCTGCCATCTTGGTAACGGTGCAAGTATCTGTGCAGTAGAGAATGGAAAATCCGTAGATACATCTATGGGTCTTACACCACTTGAGGGACTTGTAATGGGAACACGTTCCGGAGATATTGATCCGGCTATCCTTGAGTTCGTAGCTAAGAAAGAGGGACTTGATATTTCTGAGCTTATGACAATGCTCAACAAGAAGTCAGGTGTATATGGACTTTCCAACAACCTTTCAAGCGACTTCCGTGACCTTGAGAACGCAGCTAACGAAGGAAATGCTCAGGCTAAAGTAGCTCTTGAAGTATTCGCTTACCGTGTAGCTAAGTATGTGGGAAGCTATGTAGCAGCTATGAATGGTGTTGATGTAATTGCATTTACAGCAGGAATCGGAGAGAACTCAGGTACAGTTAGAAGCGCTGTTCTGAAATATCTTGGATACCTTGGAATTACAGTAGATGAGAAAGCAAATGATACTCACGGAGAAGAGATTACAATCTCTACACCAGATTCAAAAGTTCTTGTTATGGTTATTCCTACTAACGAAGAGCTTGCAATCGCACGTGAGACAGTAGCATTAGTTTAATCTAAAACTATTGTAAAAAAGTTATTGATTTGATTATTTACACCCTTCCGTCTGAATACGGAAGGGTGTATGTCTGTAATAATTACAAGATGTAGAATATTTTCCGGACAGAACAAAGTATGATGTATAGTTCGAAAAGAAGATGCATATAAAAATATTTGGAATAATCAAAAAATAATTTCTAAAATGTGGTTGACAAACAGCTTTTCCATGATATAATAGACAGGTATGAATAGGGGTGATTAATATGTTGATTGACCTATCCAATGTCTTATCCGAACCACACAGATCTGTTGATGAGACAGTTCCATGTGAACTTAAAATATTCCGGAATGGGCTTGGTGAGTATCCGGTCACTGAAAGTTCTAATGTTCATGTAAAGATTAATTATATGGAGAACGGAAAACTTCAGATAGAAGGAACTTGCAAGCTGACTGTTGAGATTCCGTGTGACAGATGTCTGGAACCGGTGGCAACAGTGTTTGAACTGAATATTTCACGCATTACAAAGGGAAATGTCACAGATGAGAGTGAAGTGGAATCAGAGGATTTAGACGAAGCAAATTATATTGACGGATATACACTCGATGTTGATCAACTGATCAGTAGCGAGATTCTAATAGGGTGGCCGACGAAGATTCTGTGTAGCGAAGACTGTAAAGGTATTTGCAACGTATGTGGTCAAAACCTGAATCAGGGAACTTGTAACTGTGAAGATACGAGTCTTGACCCTAGAATGTCAGTTATCCGCGATGTTTTCAAGAATTTTAAGGAGGTGTAACCTATGTCAATTTGTCCAAAGAACAAATCTTCAAAAGCTAGAAGAGATAAGAGAAGAGCTAATTGGAAGATGAGTGCTCCGAACCTGGTAAAATGCAGCAAATGCGGCGAATTAATGATGCCTCATAGAGTCTGCAAGGCTTGCGGAAGCTACAACAAAAAAGAAATCATTGCTCAGGACTAATGAGTAAGAAATGAACAGAAAAACTGTGTTTCAAGAGTTGAGAGTTAATCAGCTTATGAAATACAGTTTTTTTATTTTATTCAAAAGACGGAGGGGGATTACTTTTTTATTGGGGGATTCTGGCAAATAGTAGACATAAAGGAACAATTAAGGTATATTTAAAGTAGTTATTTTTACCATCGTTTTAGTCATATGAATCAATTAAACAACATTATGATGTCAGAGTTTGGAAACTTCAAGCTGGGCGATTTTGGAATCGCACGTACGATGGAAAAGACTACAGGCGCCTGCCATTTGTTCCCGAAAAGAAATGTTAGAAGCAATTACAGACTGTAAGGTTCCAAAGGAAAAGGAAATTGAGCAAACAGAAGTCTATGAGGATGAGTGCTGGGACGATTATGCTGGAGAGACGATTGGAAGTTAAGGATTGATAAAATGAAATTCTGTGGTATAGTAAAACCTGAGTAAAATAGAAGTAGAGGGGCAGATTATGAACGACATTTTATACCGCGCAGCAGCGTATCTTCTTATTATTGCACTTGGAGTTTTTCTGAAGAAAGTCGGATTTTTTCATGAACAGGATTTTCGTACACTTGCAAAAATTTTGCTGAATATCACGTTGCCTTGTGCAATTATCTATTCATTTTCAAAAGTAGATTTTCAGATTTCGCTTTTAACAGTGACGGGACTTAGTCTTTTTGTTGGAATTCTTATGATGTTTATTGCGTTTTTTACATCGAGAATGACAGGAAAAAAAGGGAATATTCCATTTGATATTTTGAATTTATCAGGATATAATATCGGAAATTTCTGTCTGCCGTTTGGACAGAGCTTTTTAGAGCCGTTCAGTCTTCTTGGCATCACACTATTTGATATGGGAAATGCTTTTTATTGTAACGGTGGGGCAAAGGCAGTTGCGGAAGTATTCAAAAACTCCATACATATGGTGCCGGGAACAGAGACAGCTATCAAAACGCAGTTAAAAAATTCGCTGAAGACTATGGGGCGGGCATTGAGTAGATCAACACCGTTTCTTGTCTATTTGGGGATGTTGATCGTTCTGATTCTTGGGATTCCGATTCCCAGACTAGTATTGTCGGTTACACAGATTGGCTCCAATGCCAATGCATTTACGGCGATGCTGATGATTGGGGTCGGATTCAAACTGAATATTAAAAAAGATGGAATCAGTCATGTGATCCGGATTTTGTTCACGCGTTATGCAGTGACCATATCATTTGCTGCGATTGCTTTTTTCTGTCTGCCATTCCCACTGCAGATCAGACAAGCGCTTGTTCTTGCATTTTTAAGCCCGATTGCCAGCGCCTGCCCGGCTTATACAGATGCTCTGGGAGAAGATTATGAGCTTTCCAGTACAATTAATTCCATTTCGATGCTGATCAGTATCGGGCTGATCACAGCTGCATTGATTGTCATGTTGTAAAGATACGTGTTGATTTTTCCGGTGATGTTTAGTAGAATATTACCAGTAGAGACAGGAGGAAATATCATGTCAGAAATTACAACAGTAGTACTGGATGCTATGGGTGGAGATAATGCTCCGGCTGCAATGATTGACGGCGCAATTGATGCCATTTCCAAGGAAAAGAATGTAAAAGTCATTCTGGTCGGTATTGAAGACGTCATAAGAAAAGGTCTGGAAGGCAAGACCTACAATCCAGAGCAGATCGAGATTGTGAATGCGTCAGAAGTGATCGAGACAGCAGAGCCACCGGTACATGCCATCCGCAGAAAAAAAGATTCCTCGATTGTAGTAGGAATGAAGCTTGTGAAGGATGGAAAAGCAGATGCTTTTGTATCTGCAGGAAGTTCAGGCGCGATTCTTGTAGGCGGACAGGTGATCGTTGGCAGAATCAAAGGTGTTGACCGTGCGCCATTAGCTCCGCTTATTCCGACGGAAAAAGGAGTTTCTCTTTTGATTGACTGTGGTGCGAATGTAGACGCCAGACCGGCACATCTACTCCAGTTTGCAAAGATGGGTTCCATCTATATGGAGAATGTTCTTGGTATAAAGGATCCGAAAGTTGGTATCGTCAACATTGGTGCAGAAGAAGAAAAGGGCAATGCACTGGTCAAAGATACATTTCCGCAGCTGAAAGAGCTTCCGGGTATTAATTTTATCGGAAGTGTGGAGGCGAGAGAGATTCCACATGGCCAGGCAGATGTAATTGTCTGTGAAGCATTCGTGGGAAATGTGATCTTAAAGCTTTATGAAGGACTGGGGGCTGTTCTTGTCGATAAGATCAAAGGCGGTATGATGTCGACCCTTAGAAGTAAGATAGGTGCACTTCTTGTAAAACCGGCGCTTAAGACGACTTTGAAGACATTCGATGCTACAGAGTACGGTGGAGCTCCGCTTCTGGGACTGAACGGTCTTGTAGTTAAGACCCATGGAAGTGCGAAAGCAAAAGAAGTGACGAATACGATCATTCAGTGTGTCACATTTAAACAACAGAATATCAGTGAGAAAATCAAAGCAAGTATTCAGGCGGAAGAAGCTGCCGCTGAATAATAGAATGAACAAACAAGCAAAAGGAGACGTAATTATGGAGTTTGAAAAACTGAAAAAAATTATTGCAGAGGTCTGTGATGTTGACGAGGACAAAATTACAATGGATTCTACATTCAAGGATGATCTGGACGCAGATTCCTTGGATGTATTCCAGATTGTTACAGCTATAGAGGATGAGTTTGAACTTGAAATCAGTGATGAAGATGCTGAGAAGATCGTGACGGTAGGAGATGCTGTTGAGCAGATCCAGAATGCAACTGGAAACAACTAAGATATTATAAGTGAGAAAGTCCGGAAAAAAGGGCTTTCTCTCTTTCTGACTATAGGAGAATGAGCATGAAGAGAAATTTAAAAGAACTAGAACATAGAATCGGATATACATTTCAGGATTTTGCGCTTCTTAAGAAGGCGATGAGTCACAGCTCCTATGTGAATGAAGAGCATCTTCCGAAGTATGAATGTAATGAGCGCCTGGAATTCCTGGGTGATGCAGTACTGGAACTTGTGTCCAGTGAATTTTTATTTTTTGAACATCCGACAACTCCGGAAGGAGAATTAACAAAGACCCGCGCCAGCATGGTCTGCGAACCGGCACTCGCATTTTGTGCACGGGAGATTGAACTTGGAGAATATCTGCTTCTTGGAAAAGGAGAGGATGCAACAGGAGGAAGGAAGAGAGAATCTGTTACTTCTGATGCTATGGAGGCACTGATTGGTGCAATCTATGTAGACGGTGGTTTTGCTAATGCAAAAGAGTTTATCAACCGATTCATTTTAAAAGACCTGGAGAATAAAAAGCTCTTTTATGATAGCAAGACTATCCTGCAGGAAATTGTGCAGGCACATTTTAAAGAAGAACTTTCTTACCATCTGGTTGGGGAAGAGGGACCAGATCACGATAAAACTTTCCAGGTCGAACTTCAGATCGGAGAACAGGTCTATGGAATCGGAAAAGGACGTACAAAAAAGAGCGCAGAACAGGAAGCTGCCTACAAGACCATTCTGATGCTCCGCAAAAAGAATATAAAGTAGGTGTTGTATGTATTTAAAAAGCATAGAAGTGCAGGGGTTTAAGTCCTTTGCAAATAAGATAAAATTCGATTTTCACAACGGTATTACAGGAATTGTCGGACCAAATGGAAGTGGTAAGAGTAATGTAGCCGATGCGGTGCGGTGGGTACTTGGTGAACAGCGTGTCAAGCAGCTTCGAGGCGGCACAATGCAAGATGTTATCTTTTCCGGTACAGAGAACCGTAAACCGTTAAGCTATGCGTCTGTAGCAATCACATTGGATAATTCAGATCATAAACTTGCGATTGATTTCGAAGAAGTTACGGTAACAAGAAAGTTATACCGTTCTGGTGAAAGTGAATATCTGATCAATGGCAGTGCATGCAGGCTGAAAGATATTAATGAATTATTTTATGATACAGGTATCGGTAAAGAAGGATACTCCATTATCGGACAGGGACAGATTGACAAGATCTTAAGTGGTAAACCGGAAGAGCGGCGAGAGTTGTTTGATGAGGCTGCCGGTATTGTAAAATTCAAAAGACGTAAGAGTATGTCTGTGAAGAAGCTGGAAGAGGAACAGCAGAATCTGATCCGTGTCAATGATATTCTTTCGGAGCTTGAGAAGCAGGTCGGCCCATTGGAACGGCAGTCTGAGAAAGCAAGAGAATATCTGAAGAAAAAAGAAGAACTGAAGACTTATGATATCAATATGTTTCTGTTAGAAGCAGACCGCCTGAAAGAGCAGATCCGGGATGTGGAAGCAAAAGATAATCTGACAAAGGCTCAGATGGGAGAAGCAAACCGCTTGTATGAAGATACAAAGCAGGAATATGAAAGTATTGAAGAACAAGTCGATACGATGGACGCGTCTATTGAGACTTATAATCGCAAGCTTACTGAGACAAGCATGTTAAAACAACAGTTGGAGAATCAGATTGCTCTTTTGAAGGAGCAGATCCACAGTGCCAGAATGAATGATGAGCATTACGCGAATCGTGCCCAGTCCATTGAACGGGAACTTTCTGAGCGTGAGGAACAGCTTGGTACTCTGATTTCGGATCAGACAAGACTCCAGGCAGAATTAGATTCCGGCCGAAAAGCAGAAACACTTGAAAAAGAGAATCTGAACAAGCTTCAGATCCGTATTGCAAGTCTTAGTTCTGATATTGAAAAGAACCAGAATGATATTCGGGAAATTCTCGGAAACCGTGCATCCACAAAAGCTCAGATTCAGAAGTTCGATACTATGATGGAACAGATCCAGGTGCGGAAATCCGGACTGAACCAGAGATATTTCGGTGCGCAAAGTGAAGCCGGTCTTCAGAAAGAACAATATGAGACATTTTATGCGGAATTAAAAGAAGTATCAGATCAGATTATTTCCTTTGCAGAAGAGAAGAAGAACTATGAATCACAGATTCAGGAACTTCAAAAGTCTTTAAATGAAAAAAATGAGCAGATCCGTGCAAGTCAGAGCGCTTACCACAGAGAGCATTCACGCCTGGAGTCTCTTAGAAATATGACTGAACGCTATGACGGATACGGTAACAGTATTAAGCGTGTTATGGATAACCGCAGTCATGAAAAAGGGCTGTTAGGTGTTGTTGCAGATATTATTAAAGTAGAGAAAAAATATGAGACAGCCATTGAGACGGCTCTTGGCGGCAGTATCCAGAATATTGTTACAGATAACGAACAGACAGCAAAACGTATGATTGAATTTTTGAAAAAGAATAAATTCGGTCGTGCAACATTTCTCCCACTGACGCAGATCCGTTCCCATGGAGGAATCGCTCAGCCACAGGCATTGAATGAAGCAGGAGTTATCGGTCTTGCAGACACTCTTGTTATGGTGGAAGACAAGTACCTGGAACTGGCAGGCTCTCTGCTTGGCAGAACACTGGTTGTCGATCATATTGATCACGGACTTGCCATTGCAAGAAAATACAGGCAGTCTATTCGAATTGTAACGCTGGAAGGTGATCTGATTAATCCGGGCGGTTCTATGACTGGTGGAGCATTCAAGAATTCCAGCAACCTTTTAAGCAGACGCCGTGAGATAGAAGAGCTGGAGCAGGCTGTCCAAAAACTCCGTGCTGATGTAGCAAAGACAGAGCAGGAGATCGCGGAGTTGAAAAACAATCGTTCCGGTTATTATGATAAAATCGAACAGATCAAAGATTTACTACAGAAAGCATATGTCCGCCAAAATACAGCGAAGATAAATGCCGATCAGGCAAAGAGCAAGATCGAAGCAGCGAATCAGACTGCGCTGGAAATTCAGAAAGAGACACAGCAACTGGATCAGGAGATCAGTGACATCATGGATAATCAGCAGTCCATCAATGTGGAGCTGGATACGTCTGAACAGTTAGAACGTGACCTGAATAAACAGATTGAAGAAGGGCAGACAAAGTTAGATGATCTGAAACATCAGGAAATATTACAGCAGCAGGCTTCGGAAAATGCACATTTATCCTGTGCTGCTACAGAACAAAAGGTTCTGTTCGTAATGGAAAATGCAGAACGTATTCAGGAAGAGATGCAAAAATTCCGCGAAGAGTTGAAGGGGCTGGAAGCAAGTAAAGGCGGTACGAGCAAAGAAATCGAGGAAAAAGAATCTCAGATTCAGGAACTGCGCCAGACGATTGAGAATTCCGGAGAATTATTTGTGGAAATTCAGGATGAGATTGAAAAGGCGAAGAAGACACGTGAAGATCTGAACCAGCGCCATAAAGATTTCTTACAGAAGCGTGAAGACCTCTCAAGGCAGATTTCTGATTTGGATAAAGAAATCTTCCGTCTGGAGAGCCAGAAGAATAGTTATGAAGAAGCTGCCGAGAAGCAGATCAATTATATGTGGGAAGAGTATGAACTCACTTATAATCGTGCGTTGGAGCTTAGAAATGAAAATTTAACGGATGTTGCGAAGATGAAAAAGCGTATTCAGGAATTAAAAGGAGAAATACGCGCTTTGGGAAATGTTAATGTCAATGCCATTGAGGACTATAAAAATGTATCGGAGCGATATGAGTTCTTAAAGACGCAGCATGATGATCTCGTGGAAGCAGAAGCAACACTGGAAAAAATAATCGCAGAATTGGACGAAGCGATGCGAAAGCAGTTCTCAGAGCAGTTCGCACACATTTGTCAGGAATTCGACCACGTATTTAAGCAATTGTTCGGAGGTGGAAAAGGTACATTGGAACTGATGGACGATGAAGATGTTCTGGAAGCAGGAATTCGTATTATTGCTCAGCCGCCTGGAAAGAAACTGCAGAATATGATGCAGTTATCTGGTGGAGAGAAGGCTCTGACAGCAATCTCATTATTATTTGCAATTCAGAATCTCAAACCATCCCCGTTCTGTCTGCTTGATGAGATTGAGGCAGCACTGGACGATAGCAATGTTGACCGTTTTGCACAATATCTGCATAAGCTTACGAAGAATACACAGTTCATTGTCATTACACACAGACGTGGTACAATGACTGCAGCAGACCGTCTGTATGGAATCACCATGCAGGAGAAAGGAATTTCGACGCTTGTGTCCGTCAGTCTTCTGGAAGATGAACTGGACGATTAGAGAATGTGCAGGTAAGATAGAACGTAGAAGTATGTCATGCAATTGCATGACGCGCACCTCGCAGCAAGAATGCCTCAGCATTCTTGAATGGCAGGAAGCCGGCCTTGAAAGGAGTAAACGTATGGCAGAAGAAAAGAAAGGTTTTTTCAGACGACTTGTCGATGGTCTCACAAAGACAAGAGATAATATTGTGTCCAGTATGGACAGTATTTTTAACGGATTTACACATATTGATGAGGACTTTTATGAAGAACTGGAGGAAGTCCTCATCATGGGCGATCTCGGAGTTCAGGCAACTTATGATATTCTGGACAAGTTAAGAGAAAAGGTAAAAACCCAGCATATCAAAGAACCTGTTGAATGCAGACAAATCCTGATCGACAGCATCAAAGAGCAGATGGACGTTGGAGAAGCTGCTTATGAATTTGAAGAGAGAACTTCTGTGGTCATGGTCATTGGAGTGAATGGTGTCGGAAAGACAACTACGATCGGTAAATTAGCTGGAAAACTCCGCAGTCAGAATAAGAAAGTTGTGCTGGCTGCCGCAGATACATTCCGTGCTGCAGCGGGAGAGCAGTTGAAAGAGTGGGCGAACCGTGCACAAGCAGAATTGATCGGAGGTCAGGAAGGTTCTGATCCTGCAGCCGTTGTCTATGACGCAGTTGCAGCTGCCAAGGCAAGACATGCCGATGTACTTTTGATTGATACTGCCGGACGGCTTCACAATAAGAAAAACCTGATGGAAGAGCTTCGTAAAATGAATAAAATCATTGACCGTGAATTTCCGGACGCATATCGCGAGACACTGGTAGTGCTGGATGCAACAACCGGTCAGAATGCACTTGCTCAGGCAAAGGAATTTAATGAAGTTGCTGATATTACCGGTGTTATCCTGACAAAAATGGATGGAACTGCAAAAGGTGGTATTGCAGTTGCAATCCAGGCGGAACTTGGTATTCCGGTAAAATATATCGGTGTCGGCGAGACGATTGACGATCTGCAGAAATTTAATTCTGATACATTTGTAAATGCATTATTTGATGTAAAAGGAGAGAATGAAGTATGTTAACATTAGAAAAATTTGAAGAGGCAAGCGAAATTGTAAAAAACGTAACTCTTCCGACAAAACTGGTATACAGTGAAAACTTAAGCCAGCAGACGGGCGGTAAGGTTTATCTGAAACCGGAAAATATGCAGTATACAGGAGCTTATAAAGTGCGTGGCGCATATTATAAGATCAGCACAATGTCTGAAGAGGCAAGAGCAAAAGGACTGGTGGCTGCGTCAGCCGGAAACCATGCACAGGGTGTTGCATACGCAGCACAGAAATTCGGATGCAAGGCTACAATCGTTATGCCAACAGTAACACCATTGATCAAAGTAAATCGTACAAAAAGCTACGGCGCAGAGGTGATTCTTTACGGAGATGTCTATGATGATTCCTGTGCGTATGCCGAAAAACTGGCCCAGGAGCGCGGAAGTACATTTGTGCATCCGTTTGATGATCTGGACATCGTAGCAGGTCAGGGAAGTATTGCAATGGAAATTGTGCAGGAGCTTCCGACCGTCGATTATATTCTTGCGCCAGTTGGCGGCGGCGGATTGATTACAGGTGTATCTACACTTGCAAAAATGTTGAACCCAAAGATTAAGGTGATCGGTGTTGAGCCTGCTGCTGCGCCAAGTATGACAATGGCACTTGCCTCTGGCGAGCCGGTTACATTGGACAGTGCAAATACCATAGCAGACGGCACTGCAGTAAAACGTGTCGGAGACCGCATTTTCGAGTATGCAAAGAAGAACATCGACCAGATGCTGACTGTAGAAGATGATGAGCTTGTCGGAGCTTTCCTCGATATGGTCGAAAATCATAAAATGATCGTTGAAAATTCCGGACTGCTGACAGTTGCAGCACTCAAGCAGTTAGACTTGAAAGGAAAGAAGGCGGTTGCAATTTTAAGTGGAGGCAACATGGATGTTATCACAATGTCTTCCATCGTACAACACGGACTAATTCAGAGAGACCGTATCTTTTCAGCATCTGTATTACTTCCGGATAAACCGGGACAGCTTGCGCTTGTTGCTCAGACGATTGCTGATGCTCAGGGAAATGTTATTAAACTGGAGCATAATCAGTTTGTTAGCACCAACCGTAATGCTGCCGTGGAACTTCGTATTACAATGGAAGCTTACGGTACAGAGCATAAGAACCAGATCATGAAAGCTCTGGAAGAAAAAGGATTCCGGCCAAGAGAAATTGGTGCAAAATTATATTAGCTGGGAGTCAATCCCCCAGCTGATATAGCCTCCGGCAGGATTGCAGAGGTGCAAGGCATTCTTGAATAAAAATTTAAAAATATCATAGAAGAGAAAACCAGAAAGAGCAAGATTCAAAAAAAGTTTCTTGTTTTTTCTTTTTGCTATGAGATTTCTGAAGGATTTTTGCTTTGTCTCTTGACATATGAGAGGCAATTGTATACAATTATACACGAAGTGCATTATATAAAAAGAAAGGTGGCTTTTTAGTATCAGAAAGATTCCAGAAGGTCACGAAGAAGGTTAAAATTATGGAAGAGTATCAGGACCGTTCTCTTAGAGGAAGGGTATTTGAAAAATTGAGGGAGGATATTTTATCCGGTGTCTATAAGGATTGTGATGAACTTAGGGAGATTACAATCGGTGAGGAGATGGGAGTCAGCAGGACTCCGGTCCGTGAGGCACTTAGGCAACTGGAACTGGAAGGACTTGTAAAGATTATTCCTAATAAAGGAGCCTATGTAACAGGTATTACGCCGAAAGACGTTCAGGATATTTACATGATTCGTTCTACATTGGAAGGTATGTGCGCCAGATGGGCGACAGAGCATATCACTCCAGAACAGATTGAGCAGCTGGAAGAAATTGTTCTTTTATCTGAGTTTCATTTGAAAAAGGATAAGGACAAAGTTGTTCAGGTGTCAGATCTTGACGGTAAATTCCATCATGTTCTATATGAAGCATCCAACAGCCGGATTATGGAACATACGTTATCGGACTTTCACAAATATGTAAAGATGGCACGTATGTTGTCTGTAGGCGCAAAAAACCGGGCTGAGAAGTCCATCGAGGAGCACAAGGCAATTTTGGAAGCAATCAAAAAAGGGGATGCTGATGAAGCGGAAAGACTTGCAAATCTGCACATCATGCATGTAATGGAAAATCTTCATATCGAAATTGAAGATTAATGTTTCAAATTGTAAGAATCATATAAGTAAAGTTTATATAGTGGCAGGAGGACAAAGACATGGCGAAAATTAAAATGACAACACCAATTGTAGAGATGGACGGAGATGAGATGACAAGAATTCTCTGGAAGATGATCAAAGAACATCTTCTGAATCCGTTTATTGAGTTAAATACAGATTATTATGATCTTGGACTTGAACATCGTAATGAGACGAATGATCAGGTCACATTTGATTCCGCAGAAGCAACAAAGAAGTACAAAGTAGCAGTAAAATGTGCAACAATTACACCGAATGCTGCGCGTATGCCAGAGTATAATCTGAAGGAAATGTGGAAAAGCCCGAATGGTACCATCCGTGCAATTTTAGATGGAACCGTATTCCGTGCACCGATCGTTGTAAAAGGAATCGAGCCATGCGTTAAAAATTGGAAAAAGCCAATTACCATTGCAAGACATGCTTATGGTGATGTATATAAAAATACAGAAATCAAGGTTCCGGGGCCTGGAAAGGTAGAACTTGTGTATACAGGAGATGACGGAACACAGATCAAAGAACTTGTCCACAAATATGACGGACCTGGGGTTGCTCAGGGAATCCATAACCTCTGTGGTTCTATTGAGAGCTTTGCCAGAAGCTGCTTCAATTACGCATTAGACACAAAGCAGGATCTCTGGTTTGCAACAAAAGATACAATTTCAAAGAAATATGACCACACATTCAAAGACATTTTTCAGGATATCTTTGATGCAGAATATAAAGAGAAATTCGATGAAGCCGGTATCGAATATTTCTACACATTGATCGATGATGCTGTAGCGCGTGTTATGAAATCTGAAGGAGGCTACATCTGGGCATGCAAGAACTATGATGGAGATGTTATGAGCGATATGATTTCTTCTGCATTTGGTTCTCTTGCCATGATGACATCCGTGCTTGTATCACCGGAAGGATATTACGAGTATGAAGCTGCTCACGGTACAGTACAGCGTCATTATTACAAGCATTTAAAAGGTGAGGAAACTTCTACTAACTCTGTTGCAACAATCTTTGCATGGAGCGGAGCTCTTCGTAAACGTGGTGAACTGGATCAAAATCAGGAGCTGATGGATTTTGCAGATAAATTAGAGAAGGCAACGATTGATACAATTGAGAGCGGAACAATGACAAAAGACTTAGCATTAATCACAACTTTAGAAAATGTAAACACAGTAAACAGCGAAGACTTTATTAAAGCAATCCGCGCTACTTTAGAGAACCTTTTAAATGCCTAAGGGTGTTTGAAAAATTATTTCCACAAATTGTAACGCATATCTGCAGAAAGCATTTTTCAAACAAGCTCGAGTAGAAAAGGTATTGTAATTTGCGGAAAAATAAGTTATATATAGTAAGATACATTTCGCACATGATTTATTGCATGAGTTACGGATAGATTTATATGTAATCCGTTTGGTGATTTGTAATCCAATATAATAAAAACCATGGTATCCTGAATTGATATAGAATGTAACAGCGAAGAATACCGTGGTTTTATGCTGTAAATAAATAACAAAGAGAAAATAGTAGAAAAGAGGTAGACTATGGATTTTCAGCCTGTAAAGGCAAGTGATAAAGAGATTATTGATAAATATATGAAAAAGGCAAATTCTCGAAGCTGCGATATGTCTTTTGCCGCAGTATATCTGTGGAAAGACTTTTATTTATTAGAGTATACAGTGTGTGAAGATATGCTGATTTTCCGCACAACGGAAGATGGCAGCAGTTACAGCTTTCCGATAGGGGATGCCAGCCCGGAAAAGGCTTTGCTTGCATTAGAGGCACATTGTAAGGAAAATGAAGAGCCTTTAAAGCTACATTGTGTATACAGAGAGAATGAGGCATGGCTTGAAGAACACATGCCAGGAAAGTTTGAAATCGAATTTGACAGGGATAGTGCAGATTATATTTATGAATGTGAGAAGCTGATTGGGTTAAAAGGAAAGAAATTTCATGGAAAAAAGAACCATGTTAATAAATTTATAAAGACTTATGACTGGGCTTATGAAAAAATAACTGATGATAATATTGATGATTGTCTCGCAATGTTATATAAATGGAAAGAAATAAACTGTGAGCCAGGAAATATAGAAAAACATGCGGAAGTCTGTGTTTCTGAGAATGCATTAAGAGAAAGAGAATTCCTTGGGTTAAAGGGAGGACTGATTCGTGCAGACGGAGAAGTGGTTGCTTTTGCAGTTGGGGAGCAGATTAATGAGGATACATTGGTTGTTCACATTGAAAAAGCATTTTCTGAAGTGCCGGGAGCATATGCGATTATTAACCAGCAGTTTTTGGTCCATGAAGCGGATGGGCTGAAGTATGTGAACAGAGAAGATGATGTAGGAGAGCCAGGACTTAGAAAGGCAAAATTATCCTATCATCCGGAATTTCTTGTAGAAAAAGGTTTTGCAAGATTAGAGCGTGTTTGAAAAACAGCCCCGGCAATTTGTAAGATACAGTTTGTAGAAGGGGTTTTCTAAAATGAAAAGGAATAAAAATTCAAAAGAGTTCCCTTGACAGGAAAAGAATAAAAAGGTATATTAAAAAAAATTAACTGGCAAGGGCGCTGGTCACAACGAAGGAGGTCATTATGAGACATTTAATAGATCCGATGGATTTATCCGTAGAAGAGATTGAACATTTATTAGATTTAGCTGATGATATTATTCTTCATAAGGAGAAGTATCAGGAAGTTTGTAAGCATAAGAAGTTAGCGACTTTATTTTTTGAACCAAGTACAAGAACTCGACTTAGTTTTGAAGCTGCCATGATGGAGCTTGGCGGTAATGTACTTGGTTTTTCTTCTGCCAACTCCTCTTCTGCCGCAAAGGGAGAGAGTGTTTCTGATACAGTAAGAGTTGTAGCAGGTTATGCGGATATCATTGCAATGCGTCATCCAAAGGAAGGTGCACCATACGCGGCAGCAAGAAAACTTTCTGTACCAATTATCAATGCAGGTGATGGTGGACATAACCATCCAACACAGACTCTGACAGACCTTATGACAATCCGAAGAGAAAAGGGAAAACTTGATAATCTGACAGTTGGTATGTGTGGAGACTTAAAGTTTGGTCGTACAGTACATTCTTTGATTAAGGCGATGTCCCGTTATGAGAATATTAATTTTATTATGATTTCTCCAGAAGAGTTACGTCTTCCAGATTACATTATCAAAGATGTTTTTGAAAAGAAAAATATCAAGTACAAGGAAGTACGCACAATGGAGGAAGTTATGCCAGAGTTAGATATCCTTTACATGACAAGAGTTCAGAAAGAAAGATTCTTCAATGAGGCAGACTATATCCGTTTAAAAGACAGCTTTATCTTAGATGAGCGTAAGTTATTAGATGCGAAAGAAGACCTTTGCATTATGCATCCACTGCCACGAGTAAATGAGATTTCAACAAAGGTAGATGATGACCCACGTGCATGTTACTTCAAACAGGCACTATATGGTAAGTATGTAAGAATGGCATTAATCATGACTTTATTGGGGGTAAGCGCAGATGAAAATAGATAGTATTCAGAGTGGAATTGTTCTTGACCATATTAAAGCAGGAAAGAGTATGCAGATTTACAAATATCTTGGTTTGGATGATCTTGACTGCAGCGTAGCAATCATTAAGAATGCTTCCAGTAACAAAATGGGAAAGAAAGATATTATCAAAATCGCAGATAACATGGATTTAAATCTTGATGTTTTAGGATATATTGATCCGGATATCACAGTGTGCTACATAAGAGATGGCAAGATTGTTAAGAAGAAACATCTTGAATTACCAGAGAAGATCGTGAATATTGTTCACTGCAAAAATCCAAGATGTATCACTTCTGTAGAACAGGATTTAGATCAGGTATTTAAATTGACAGACAGAGAAAACAGAGTATACCGTTGTGCATACTGCGAATCGAAAAAAAGTGAATATTAATTCTTAAGGTTCTAAATGGGAGGTCACGCATGAATGTGTGGCCTCTCTTGCATATTGTGACGATTTGGTGTACAATTATTCTACTTTTATTTTATTATATCTTATGAGAAGCGTGGTGAGAAAGTAATGGAGGCCCAGAAACAAAAGTTAAAACGAACACAAAAAGAAATCAGTAAGCCGGAAGATTTCACCGATCCGGAAGTCTTATATGAGAAGTTGATAAATACCATTCGGGAATACCATCCATCTACCGACCTCTCTATGGTGGAAAAGGCATATAAACTTGCCAGAGATGCACACAAGGACCAGAAGAGGAAGTCGGGAGAGCCATATATCATTCATCCACTCTGCGTAGCAATCATTCTTGCAGAGTTAGAGCTTGATAAGGAGACAATCGTAGCTGGAATTCTTCATGATGTAGTAGAAGATACTACGGCAACTCTTGAAGATTTATCCAGAGAATTTAACGATGAAGTTGCTCTGTTAGTTGATGGTGTAACAAAACTGGGACAATTATCTTATTCTCACGACAAGATGGATCTGCAAGCGGAGAATTTAAGGAAAATGTTCCTTGCAATGGCAAAGGATATCCGTGTTATCCTGATTAAACTGGCAGACCGTCTGCATAATATGCGTACTCTGCAGTATATGAGACCGGAGAAGCAAAAGGAAAAAGCCAGAGAGACGATGGACATTTATGCTCCAATCGCCCACAGACTTGGTATTTCTAAAATAAAGACAGAGCTGGATGACCTGTCTTTAAAATATCTGCAGCCGGAAGTTTACAAAGACTTGGAGGAAAAGCTCCAGACAAATAAGGAAGGCAGAGAGAACTTTATTCAGTCAATTATTGATGAAGTCAGCAAGCATATTGAGGAAGCGGGAATCCGGGCAGAGATTGACGGAAGAGTGAAGCATTTATTCAGCATTTATAAAAAGATGCGTAATCAAAATAAGACACTCGACCAGATTTATGATATTTTCGCAGTAAGAATCAAGGTAGACACAGTAAAGGACTGCTATGCTGCGTTAGGTGTCATTCACGAGATGTATAAGCCGATTCCGGGAAGATTTAAGGATTATATCGCGATGCCAAAGCAGAACATGTATCAGTCCTTGCATACAACGCTGATTGGTTCTTCTGGAACACCTTTTGAGATTCAGATTCGTACCTTTGAGATGCATCGTACCGCCAGCCCCGGCAGCCAGAAACCGAACAGCACCGCCCAGAAGATGCTGACCGG
>OKRW01000736.1_pt1 | contig 31581 bp, 35 predicted proteins | sample 1601151 | NCBI WGS metagenome assembly OKRW01 (sample SAMEA3541471, study PRJEB24748) | human gut metagenome | biome: human gut; feature: human-associated habitat; material: faeces | place: China | collected 2012 | reverse complement strand
GGGCCCGCCGCGGCGCGCGTCGGGCGCGGCGTCCCCCTCGCTCACCTCGATGCGCCCTATCGCCGGGCGCGACGGCGTCTTTCCGACCATCGGTCACTCCTTCCTCGCCGGCAGGGCGGCGATGCCCAGCGCGCACGCGGCCGCGGCCGCGAGCGCCCACCAGGCTCCCATGTCGGCGAGGATTACCGCGAAGAACCCCGCGAGCATGAGCGCCAGACCGCCGCCGAATGTGTTAAGCTCTTCGGTGCTTCTTGCGAACGCGCGCCCCTGGCTGCAACCTCGGCGCGCTTTCTTTTCACTCTCCATCGATTCCCTCCTTCATCCATTCGTCAAACCATTCGCATGCGACGAGCATTCCGCGCTTCCGTCCTACCGGCAGCCGTGCTTTGAGCCTTCCCGCGCTAATCTCGCCGTAAAGCGTCGAAACGGCTATTCCCGTCGCCTTGGCTATCTCCGTCACCTTGTAAAGCGGCTTCGCGGGAAGTCCCGCATCGACCGCCCATTGTTTGAGCATTGCAATCACCTCCTTCGTTTTATCGGTCGCTCTGTTCGGTTTTCAAGGTGCTGACTTGAAAACCGAACAGAGCGCGACGTGTGGCGTCAGTCGTACAGGTCGTCGACTTTGCAGCCCAGAGCCTCGGCGACCTTCGCCAAAGCTCCGAGGGTAGCCCCCTCGATTCCCCGCTTACTCCACTTGTAGAGGCACTCGGGGGTGACGCCCGCCCTCTTGGCGAGCGCGTACAGGGTCAGCTCCCGATCGCGCGCCATCCTCTCGATGTTGCTCTTCACGACTCCTCCTTCTTATCGAACGCCCGTTTGCTCTCAAACGTTTGTTTGCTATAATCGCCTCAGCTCAAGCCCTTCTATTCTTGGAGGTGGTCTCCTTTGACCAACGTTTTGAGCATGCGGCCTTCCGCTAGATAGCCCGAGCCGTGCGGGTGGCTCCGCGAAAGTCGGGCTATGCAAAGCCCGGGGTTGGAGACCCGGGGAGCGCCGCCTAGCGCGCGTCGCCGCCCTGCGACCGGTCGAGGCAGAGCAGCCGAGACCAGAGGCCCGCCCGAAGCATTGGACCGGGCATGGGCGCGGCGGTTGCTCGCCGCCGGACAGCGCGAAGCGGGGGAACGCTTGCGTAGTGGAAGCAAAAGGCCCTTTGCGGGTGGGCGCCTGCTCCAACAGGAAGCCGCCCGCATCGTATCTACGTCGCGCTCTGTTCGGTTTTCAAGGTGCCCGGAAGCGGGGGCGCAGGGCGCACGCGAGGGTGCGGTAAAAGTGAACGAAACCCGCTCCCTTATGGGCGGCGCGGAAGGTGCGCGGCCCGCCCGTGAAAGGACGTACGAGCAGCGCGTGCGCCCTATGCCGCCGCTTCCGCTCACCTCCGCGGCCCTGCGAGCGCCATCCCGATGTAGAGCGAGAGCGCGGCGCACGCCATGAGTGCTATGATTTGCCCCATCGCCGTTCCTTTCCCGAAAGGCCTTCCATGTCCAAGAGCGTCGACCTCGGCGGCACGGTTCTGTCCGCCGTCGCATCAACCGCAGCGTCGTGGCTGCTCTCCTCCGTGCTCGATTCCTCCATACCGTCGCTTTCCGGCATCGACCCAGCCTTCTGCGGCTTCGTCGGAGGCCTTTTCGGAATGGTCGGGTACTCGCTCGGGTTCGCCCGCGGCGCGGCGTCGGGCCCGCTCTCCCGCTGGTTCGGCAGGCGTCGAATCGAGAAAGCCAGGCGCGAGGCGGTCTCGCAGGTCGTCAGGTCGTGCACGCCAAGATGTCTCGCCGTCCTGAGGAAGGCATCGCGCGAGGGCTGCGTCGTCCTGCCGATGTGGGACGCCGACGCGCGGTTCCTCTGCGACAGCGGGATCCTCGTCGAGAACGCCGTCGACTTCGAGCGTTCGCGGTTCGCCGTCGACCCATTCGTCGCCGACGACGTTCGGGCGGTCATCTGCGGGTAGCACGCTATCTCCGCCGCTTCCGAGTTGCGCGGATTAGGCCGCGCTCATGGGGATGCCGCACAGGTCGTTCACGGTGACGCCGAGGGCTTCCGCCATCGCCGCCGCCTGAAGAAGCGGGCATGACTCGCCGCTCTCGTACCTCTGAATGCTCGCGATGCTCACGCCCGCCGCCTTCGCCAAATCCTCTTGGCTCATGCGAGCGTCTGCTCGCGCAACGCGGATGCGGTGTCCCACCACCGTTTTGAAGTCGGTCAATCTACTCACCCCGCTTTCCGTATGCGAACCCGATCGAGAAGCCCACGAATGCGATGCCCATCAGCCAGACGAGCACCCACCTCGTGCCGCCCTCGTAGAGGAGCAGCGCGAACGAGAGAGCGCACATGACGACGCCGATGAGCGCCGCGGCGAAGACCCCGTCATCTTTGAGGCTCATGTTGACTTCTCCTTCCGAGGTCGGTTCGCTTGGTTCCCATCGGGCGGGCCGTCGGGGGCGGCTTTCGGTCTTGGGAAAGGCATCTGAGCAAGGAGGTTCGCCCTCCTGCCGCCCGGTCGGATCTCTCGGTGCCCGCGGCAACGGGTGCCGCCCCCGGCGGCCCGCCCGATGGTTTTCGGTAGATAAGCATTATGTTGGTTTAATTAACCTCGTTGAGTAAAAAAATATCACCCAAGGTGCAGTGAAGAAATGCGCAAACCGCGAGAGCTTGATCAATCGTCATCGAACGAGGATTCTCTTCATATGACGCGTATGTTTGACGTGTTATTCCAAGATACTCAGCTATAGCAATCTGCTTCACGCCGCGCGACTCACGGATCTCTTTCAGAGTCTGCATTTGGCCTCCTTTCGACATTGCCAATGTTAATCAAACCAACATCGACATGTCAATAAAAACTTACTAGAATGTTAAAATAAATTAACCAGACAAGGAGCAAACATGGGTTTGGCGGACAATATCAAAAGGCTCCGCACCAATGCGGATCTGACTCAGGCAAAGCTGGCAGAAATGGTTGGAGTGACCAGAGCCACGGTAACACAGTGGGAAACAGGGTGGTCGCAGCCAAGAATGGGCGCGATTGAGAAGCTGGCAGAAGTGTTCGGCGTCTCTCTCGCCACGCTGGTATCGGAGAATACGCCCCCTTCTAACTCATTCCCCGTGAAGGGCATGCTCATGGGGAGGGTGCCGCTCGTCGGCAACACGCACGCGGGCAAGGCGTGCCTCCCCGAGGAGCTCGACGAGTTCCCAGAGGTCGAGGTGCCGCAGTTCCTGATCGACCGCGACCCCGGCAGCTACGGCCTGGAGGTCGACGGCGACTGCATGGACCGCGTGTGCCCGCCCGGCATGGTGGCCGTCGTGCAGCCTGGCGTCGCCGCGTGCAGCGGGGACGTTGTGGTGGCGACCATCGACGGGGCGGACTCCATCATGCGGCGCATGACCGTCATCAACGGCGACCTGATCCTCTCCCCCGAGTCTCACAACCCCGACCACGAGAACATGTACATAGCCGCCCAGGACGACCGCCAAGTCCACGTAGAGCACGTGGCCTACTTCCAAAGCCGGGAAGCTTTCTAGGGGAGGGCGAAGCAGGAATTCGGCGAATGACATTGCATGTAATTTAGCATGATGCTAAATTTTGGAGGTGAAATTTGGGAAAAGTGAAGACGAGGCCGACGTACGACCTCGAAGAGATCAAGCAACTCGTCGCCGATGAGAAGTACACGGTGGCGACAAGGCCAGCAAGGTTCGTGTGGAACCACCTGGGAGATCCGTCCGTTTTCATCCCCGAAATCATCGCGTCTATCGAAAGCGGCGATTTTAAGAAGTCGATGGAGCTCGATGTCAAACCTGGGACCTACGCCGACGTGTACATATGCGAGTACGACGATGACGACTGGTACGTGAAGTTCTACGCAGATGGGAAAGGCGGGCTTGCCGTCGTCCTCTCGTGTAATTGGGACGGCGCGGGACATTAGGAAGGGAGCTGTCATGTTTTGCCCTGAGTGCGGTGGCGATATGAGGAAAACGAACGAGGCGATCCGAGAAGGGTTCAAAGGGGAGGTGCTCGAAGTCGCGGGCATTGACCATTATATATGCGATGCCTGCGGCGAAACCGCGTTCGACGCTTGCGACATGGAGAAGCTCTACGAGCAGCTCGACCGCGCCTACAGGAGCCGCAACGGGTTCCTCACGCCCGAGGAGATCAAGGGATTGAGGAAATCCTGCGGCGCCACGCAATCGGAGTTCGAGCGGATGCTCGGAGTCAGGCCGCCGACGTGCAGCAGATGGGAGTCGGGCGCGGTTCTGCAGTCACCGACCGCGAACCAGCTCATGTGGCTCATGAAGAGCACGCCGTGCGTCATCGATGCGCTGAAGCGCAAGGCGGAAATGCCCACCAGCGAGCCCGTATGCGTCGGGCGCGCAAAATGGAAGGCGAGCACGAAGGAGAGGGCGGAGGTCGAATATGTCTAGGCAAGCCCCGATCATGGTGAAATGCGAGGTAGTCGATCTCAGCATCGCCGCAAGCGAGAAGATGCCAGACGAGATAGAGGTGGAGGCAAGCAGCGATTTCCGCATCCACGATGGTGGTGAGAGGCCGACGGGTCTCGAAGGGCTCATCGAGCTCAGGGGGATGGGCGGCACGTACTACTCGGTGTCGATGCGCGTCCAGGCCGCTTTCTCCTTCGCCGACGATTGGAGCAAAGAGAGCAAACGAGCCTATCTTGTGTCGGACGCCGCCGTCCGAGTCTTCGATTTCGCGCGAAGCTACCTCGCGCAAGCCACAGCATGCTTCCCGCACGGGTCGATGAAGATCCCGCCCATCTCGCTGAGCGTTAAGGAAGTCGAGAGCGCATAGCCACAAGCTCACAGAGCATTAACGCAATAAAGCCCCGCGCATCGTAGGGTTGCCGCCCTAGCGCGAGGCTTCCAAAAGATCCAACCGAGTTAACGGAAGGCAAGGAGAAGTATACCATGCCGAGAAGAAGCAGGCGGCGCGCGTGGGGTTCCATCGAACCCGTAACGGATACTACGAGTCCATGAACGACAAGGGGCGCGAGACGCTCGTGCAGACCGCGAGGCTCATGAGCGGGTCGCCCGACGCGCGAGTACAAAAAGATAGCCCCGAACGTCTACGAGTACAGGAGGCGCTGTAGGTGAACGACATATCGAGAGCAGGCATCAGCACCTTCACCAGCCTGCTTGCCGGCGCGCTGTTTTCGGCGTTCTCGTTTAACTGGGCGGCTAAAGCCGTCGAACAAGGCGACTTGCCGCAGCTCGCGGCGTGGTCGATCGCGTGCCTAGCCGTAGGGGCGGCGTGCGGCGTCGTCGTGGGGTCTCAGATCATGAGCAAAAGGAACGAGGAGCTCGAAGCCAAGCTGGATAAATCGGAGGACAGAGTCCGCAACCTGGAAATAGCTATCGAAGTCTCGAAGGCAACGAACGTTCCAAGCGTGACGATAAACAACGGAGCCGACGAGAGCCGGGCAAAGGAGATAGCGGAGCAGGTCGTATCGGATAAAGTGCAAGAGATTCCCATCGACGAGCTAAACGGAATAATCGCCGACAAAAAGCCGAACGGCACATGGAAGGCCAACATGTTCAACGTTTCATGTCTCCGCCCGCTCGTGGCCAAGGCCCTCGTAAAATCCCTTGATGGGGACTTCGAAGCATGTGAGTGCAAGGATGAGATAGTCGCATCGAATGCCGCTCACGAGGGCATCGTATGGATGGACGACTTTTTCTTTAACGGTCAGGTAGTAGAAGCGTCGGCAAAGTTCCGCGTCGACCCCGAATGGGCTGAGTTCATAAAGCAGCCCGACGTAGCCGAAGAGGTGCGCAGGGTTGCCGACGCAATGCCGGAGTGAACGCCTTCCGTTTGTTTTCCAAATGTCCCTGGAGGGCATCCCTCCGGAAGAAACGATTACCCGTCGTCAGCAATAACGGCGAGCTGGACAGGGAATCAGTTGTCAAAGAAATTATGACAACTGCCTCGGACGGAAAGAACTACCGGGTCAAAGCGCTTTGCGATAACCGACAGATAGGAGCAACATGGATGACAGCAAAGACAAGATAATCAGTGTATCCATCGAAGCAGATCCTGGTATGAGAAAGGGCGCTTACTCAAACTTCGTCTCTCTCAGGTCAAACGAATCCGATTGCATACTGGATTTCTGCTTCCTTGATGCTCAAAACCCCGACGGAATCATGACCGGTGTGCTTGTTTCGCGAATAATAATGAAAAACGACCAACTCATCGATTTGAGAGACGCGATTGATCGTCGGATCATCGAAAACTCAGACGTCAGCGGTGCAGAAGATGAACGATAGCGTCTGTATCAAATGGACGTCCGGACACGGCGAATCGGAGATCGACACCAGATCGAGCGAGAACACGGCGATGCCCAAGCAGCAAGACACCGTCTACATGTACCTCGACGAATCCGGCAACTTCGACTTCGGTCCGAACGGTTCCGAGATGTTCATCATGACGTGCGTCGTGATGAATCGGCCCTTTCGCCTGTCGCACGTGCTGATGGACTACCGCTACGACTGCTTGGAGAACGGCATAGAGATAGAGAAGTTCCACGCATGCGAGGACACGCGGGACGTTCGCCTCGGCGTGTACAGAAGGCTTGCCGCGCTCGGCTCCAGGGTCAGGGCGTATTCCGTGTCAATCGAAAAAGAGCAGGTTCCGGAGGATATGAGGAAAGCGAGCGCACTGTACTCGGAAGTATTCTCATGGATAGTCGAAGAAGTCTACAGGAACGAATGCGGGCCTAGCACGGCGAAGGCCATAGTGGTGACCGACAGCCTGCCAAAGCAGGCGCGCAAAAAGGAAGTCGAAGGGCCGCTCAAGACGTTCATGAAACGGGTGTTTCAGAGAAACGGCGTCCCGTATTCGCTCATGCACCACTGCTCTAGCTGCGACCCGAACCTGCAAATAGCGGACTACTATTGCTGGGCGGTGCACAGGAAGCTGGTAAAAGGGCTCGATTGGCCGTACAGCATGATCGAGGGGTTCATCAAGGAGAGGGGGATTGCATGCGCAAAAGAAAGCGGGGGCGCTTAGCGCCCCCGCCCGACCGCCGAACCTATCTATTGAAGAACCCCTTGGGTTCGTATCGGAACGGCGGAACCTTTCAACTGCATTGTAGCCGAAGAGGGTTTTTTTTGATAGCCACTAGATATTGTGGTTGTCAATACCAGATTCGATAATTACACGCCCTGCATAGTCAGCTACACAAAAGACAGGCAGAGCGAGATGCCTGATGAGAATCATATTGCCGGCATCGACAAAATGGTAAAGCCCCGCGCATCGTAGGGTTGCCGCCCTAGCGCGAGGCTTCCAAAAGATCCAACCGAGTTAACGGAAGGCAGGGAGAAGTATACCATGCCGAGAAGGAACAGGCGGCGCGCGTGGGGGTCGATTGATTCCGTAATCCCCAACAAGAAGTACGTCCTCCGCTGGATGGAGAACACGCCCGAAGGGCGCCGTCGACGATGCGAGACGTTCTACGGAACCTACCGCGAAGCCGACCTGAGGCTCGCGCAGATTCGCGTGGAGCATAAGGACGACAAGCCCGTCCCGACAATCGGAGAAGCGTACAAGACGTGGTATCTCCCAGAACTTGAGCGCCGCGTGTCCGACGGCGAAGCGTCCAAAAACACGCTGAGCCAATACACGCACATCTGGAAGAAGGTCATCGAGCCTCGATGGTCTCGCGTTCCCGTCGACTCCACGAGGGCGCTCGACATCCAGGAATGGCTGCTCACCCTCTCCCGAGGCAACGCGAATCAGGCAATCCGCATCTTGCGGAAGATCATGGACGTGTGCGTGCGCTACGAGCTGGCCGAGTCGAACAAGTTCCGCGAGGTCTTCGACATGCCGAAGAAGCAGTCGAGAGAGCGTAGCAGAGACGTTTACACGCTGAGGGAAGCGGCGGACGTGTTCGGAACACTTCACGGCAAGGCGACCGAAGCGGCGTTCATCCTGTCGTGTTTCGGCTCGTGTCGCACGGGGGAGTCGCTTGGCGTCAAGGTGGCCGAGCTTGAGCGCAGGGAGACTGACGGGCTCGTTTTCGCGCTCGCCCCGATTACGCGCCAAATGGAAAGGACGGGAGACTTCCCGACCGGCATGCTCAAGACCAAAAGTAGCAAGCGCACGATCATCGTCCCTCCCCCCTACTCGCTCCGCTTGCTGGAAATCGCCGACGAAAGACGAGCGGAAGGCATCGAGTGGATGACGCATCGCGGCGACGGACTGCCCATGACAACGAGGCAGCTAAGACACGAGTGGAATGCTGAAAACGAAAAGAGCATCCCGTTCGCCAATTGCCGCAACTCCTGGAGGACGTTCGCCGAATTCGAATGGAACGTAGACGCGGCAACGCTCGAGCTTCTCATGGGGCACAAGCTTCCAGGTGTGTCGGGAAGCCATTACCTAAGGCCGACAATCGACCAATTGTATGAGACGTTTTCGTCCCAGTACGCAGAGTACTTTTTCGGACTTAGGCAAAGTTAGGTAAAACTCTAGTAAAACCCCAGGTCAGAGCGTTTTGTTTATACCACAAGATTATAAGCCAAGAAGAAGGCTCGGTAATTGGAAGAGCGCACGGTTTCCCAAAAACACGATAGGCGGCACGACCATCTCGCAATCAAAACCGCAGCAATCCCCCGTCAACCGCAATCGGTATCCCCACCCCGAGAGGACGCAGGGTTCGCGACGCCGCAAAACGGCGCCAAGCCAGCATCACCGCCGCTGCCCAGCGGAGATTGGGGCGCGAGCAGGTAGAGGGGGTCCACGTCGAGTGCCGCCGCAAAGCGACCGAGATACTCAAGCGTCGGGTTCGCTTTGCCGTGCTCGACTTTGTCGAGGTAAGGGCGCCCCACCCCACAGCGCCTGGCGAACTCGACCTTCGAAATCTTCGAGATTTTGCGCAGACGACGAACATTGGCGCCAAACACCGCACTGAGAAAAGTCGAGCAATCGCGCTCGAGCAAGCCGTATCTGTCCGCACTTCTTGTATCCATAGGTGCCATACTATAAGGCCCCGCACCGATAAGAAGGGAATCATGCTACGGCGCGCGCCCCGACACGAAATCTCAACAGGATACTAAACTTTTCTTGCTAGGCGAGAAGCGCCGGGAAACGCGAGGTCATTCCAGGTAGGCACCCGTCTGGCGCTCCCACAAGTTGGCGTATTCCCCGCCTTGAGCCACAAGCTCGGAATGCGGGCCATCCTCCACAATGCGCCCGTCGTCCAGAACGACAATGCGGTCGAGGCTTGCCACCGTCGATAAGCGATGCGCCACCACGATGCACGTGCGCCCGCGCATGAGCGTCGAAAGCGCATCCTGGACGAGCTGCTCGCTCTCGGAGTCGAGAGCGCTCGTGGCCTCGTCGAGCACGAGCACAGGGCAGTCAGCCAAAAGGGCGCGCGCAATCGACACGCGCTGGCGCTGACCACCCGAGAGTTTCACGCCGCGCTCGCCAGTGATCGTGTCGAAACCTTCCGGCAGCCGCTCGATGAATTCGAGCGCGTTCGCCAGCCGCGCCGCCTCGCGGATTTCCTCAGGCGTCGCGTTGGAGCGGCCGTAGGCTATGTTCTCGGCGATCGTGCGATGGAACAGCAGCGACTCTTGGGGGACGTAGGCGATCTGGCGGCGAAGCGATTGCTGCGTGCAGCGAGCGATGTCCTGCCCATCCACGAGAATGCTCCCCTCCTGGATATCGGAAAGGCGCAGCAACAGCTTCGTCAAGGTAGTCTTGCCCGCCCCGCTCATACCGACAAGGCCAACTCGCTCACCTGGGGCGATATGCAAGTTGAAATCCTCGAACACGCGCGTTGTCGCCGAACCGTCGGTATACCAGAACCCGATATCGCAAAAGTCGATTTCCCCGTTGCTCACCCGCAGATTGGGAGCGCCAGGAAGATCGGCCACGAGCCGCGGCTCGTCGAGCACCTGCGTCATCCCGCTCGCATCGCCGAACGCGCGGTTCATCTTCTGCAAACCGTTGTTGATGAAGTTGAACTGGTTCGTCACCGTATAGGTGTAGGTGAACATGAGCACGAGCGTGCCGGGCGTGATGCCGTACCAAGCGTTTCCCCCGATGATGAAGACGGTGACCGCGCTCATGATGACGACGGCGATGCACGCGGTAACGATGCCGCGCGCGAGCGATGCGCGCATGCGCCGGTTGTCGCGCTCGACAACGCAGCGGTTCGCCTCGTCGAAAAGCGCACGCTCGTAATCCTCGCGTCCGTAGGTCTTCACGGCAAGGATGTTCGCGACCGAGTCGGACAGCTCACCCGACAGCTGGTTTTGCGCGCTCGCTGCCTTCTCGTTGAGCCCGAGAATCCGCTTGTACATATAGTAGGACACGCAGGCGTATATCGCGAGCAGCACCATCAGGACGGCAACGTAAACGGGCACGCGCGGAATCAGCACAGCGCAGGTAAACACGACCGAGCAAAGCACCGGCAAAAAGGGAAACGACAGCGTCTCCAATAGAAGCTGATAGGCGCTCATGAACTTCGACGTCTGGCTCACGAGCGTTCCGCCAAAGCGGTTCGAATGGAATGACATCGACTGGTTGCACAGCGCGTCGAAGCTCATCGTGGCAAGGTCGTAGGACGCTGCGATTTGCAAGCGGTACATGCAATAGTCCTGCAGCTTGCTCGCCGCTTGGCCGAACACGTTCACAGCGACGAGCGCAAGCGCGAAGGGACCGAACGTGGAAAACACCTCGTCGGCGGCAACGGGGTTTGCGCTCACCTGATCGACCACCATGGACATGAGATAGGGGTTCGCATACGAGAGCAGGGCCACATAGGCAAGCGTCGAGGCGACAAGCCCCGCGAACAGACCGAAGTGAGCTCGCGTGACTTGCCAATAGTAATGGAGCGTGCGACGGGTGGTCGCAGGCATTGCAGGGGCGGACATGATCGCTAGTTGCGACTTTCCGCCATATAGAACAGGGCCATCGTGCCGGGACCTGAGTGGGCTCCAATGACCGGGTCGACGTAGTTGATGACGACGTCGCGCACGCCGAAGCGCTCGCGCACTTTGTTGGCAACGTATTCGGCATCCTCAAGGCAGTCGCCGTGCGTGATGAAGACCATCTGGTCGGCAACGGGCGGAATGGCGGATTTCTCCATGTGATCGACGAGCGCATTCAGGGATTTCTTGCGACCGCGAACCTTCTCCATGGGAATAAGGTGGCCTTCATCGCCAACGTGCAAGACGGGCTTGATATTCAAAAGCGTGCCCGCCCAGGCGCTTGTCTTCGAGACGCGTCCGCCTCGCCACAGGAACATGAGGTCGTCGACGGTGAACCAGTGCGCCAGGTTGAGCTTATGCTGCTCCACCCAGTCGCGAAGCTCCTCGATCGAGAGGCCCTCACGCGCCTTCTGAACCGCATGCCATACGAGCAGGCCTTCGCCGCCCGACGCGGCAAGCGTATCGACGGAGAAAATCTTGCGCTCGGGAAATTCGGCGGCAAGCTGGTTGCACAGAAGCGAGATTGCCTCGTACGTTCCCGAAAGGCCGCTCGAGAATCCCAGGTAAAGAATGTCTCGCCCCGCTTCCAGAAGGCCATGCAAAAGCGCTTCGGAATCGGCCAGATTGGGAAGCGAAGTCGTGATGACCTTGCCCTCGCGCATCATCGTGTAAAACTGCTGCAAATCGGTGACCTGGCCTTTAAGGTAGCTTTGGCGCTGCTCACCATCGACCATGAACGTCAGCGGAAGCACGTGGAGACCGAACTCGTCGATCATTTCCTCTTTCAGGTTGCAGCTTGAGTCGGTGACGATCTCGAAATCCATGGCTATCCTTTCTTGACAAGACTCGTGCAAGCACCCCCAAGCGCGAGTCGTTTTCCTCCAAGGAGAAGTATACGGCATTGTGGCGAAAATCGGGGAATATGCCGCAGGCGCCCCTGCAGCCCAGCCGCAAACCCTACTTGTAATCGTCAGGGTTCTTAGCACCCGTACCCGTCGTGTTCCCCGCGTTGCGCAGCTCGTGCCCGAACCGCACGGCGCCTTCCCCAAAGCGGTCGCGCAAAGCATCGGTAGCATCAAGCAGACCGCGGCGCTTCACGTCGTCGACGATGACGGGCTCTGCATCGAGCGTCGTAGGTGCCTCGCGCGCGACGTCAAACAGCGTATCCTGAACGTATTCATCTTCGCGAAACCCGCTCATCCCCACGCCGAGGAGGCGAACAGGAATCCCCTCGCACCACACCTCATCGACCATGCGATAGAGAAGCGGGGTGAAGGCGAGCTCATCGTCGCTCGGAGCAGGAAGGCGCTTCTGGACCGAGCGAACCGAGCGGTCGCCGAAGCGCAGCTTGAGGGAAAGCGTGCGGCCCGCGAGCCCCTTCTTGCGCAGACGGCGGCCTACCTTCGCCGCCATCGTGGCGATCGCCGCCTCCACATCGACGCGCGACGTGAGGTCTTTCGCGAACGTCATCTCGTTCGATACCGACTTCGCGGCCTCCCCCTCCTCGACGGGCGTCATGTCGCCGCCCTGCGCGCGGGTGCGCATCACGATCGCATTCTTCCCGAAGATGCGGCGCAAAAGCGACTCGTCCGCCAAGGCCAGGTCCCCCAACGTGCGCACACCGTGGCTTATAAGCTCGCGCTCGGCGACGGCGCCCACGCCGCTCATCTTTCGCACGGGAAGAGGGGCGAGAAATCCCTGCTCACATCCTGGGTAAACGACAGTGAGCCCACGCGGCTTGTCCATGTCGGAGGCGATTTTCGCGATCGTCTTCGACGTGCCCACGCCCACCGAGCATGTAACGCCGAGCGCCTCGACGCGCGATTGGATGCGCTCAGCGATGCGCACAGGATGCTCCGTATTCACCTTGGTGGGAGAGACATCCACGAACGCCTCGTCGATGCTCACCTGCTGCACGAGTGGGGTCTCGTCCCGCAGGATGCTCATAATGGTTTCCGACATCTCGCGATAGCGGTCGAAGTGCCCGTGTGTCCAGATGGCATCGGGACACAGCCGCCGTGCAACCGATGCAGGCTGGGCACTGTGGACACCGAAGGCGCGCGCTTCGTAGGACGCCGTCGAGACGACCCCATGCTTGTCGGCGTCGCCACCGACGATAACAGGCTTTCCGCGCCAGCCAGGATGGTCGAGCTGCTCGACGGACGCGAAGAAGGCGTCGAGATCGACGAGCAGGATCGCCGGGCCCTCCCACAGCTGCAGGAGCGATTCGGCAAGAGCGTTCGACATAGGGAACCTACCTGCGCCGGTTCAATCGCTCGAGCATGCCGAGGCCGAGAAGGGTCAAGTCTGGCTCCACCTGCGCCTCATGGGAGCACAAGGCGGCGAGCGCCGCGGCGTCATCACCCGACATGACGACGCCGCCGGCACATCCCATCTCCTGCCAGATCATATCGATGAGGCCGTCGATGCGCGCGACCTCACCCATGACGGCGCCCGACTGAATAGCTGCGCGGGTGTTGGTGCCGACGATAGAGGCCGGCGCCTTCATCTCGACCATGGACAACCTCGCTGCGGCGGAAGAGAGCGCCGCGAGGGAAAGACGCAGGCCAGGCGCGATGATTCCGCCCACGAATGCGCCGTCCTCGTCTAAGACCTCGAAGTTCGTCGTCGTCCCGAAGTCGACGACGATAAGGGGGAAGCCGAAAAGCTCCTTCGCAGCAACCATGTCGGCGATACGGTCAGAGCCGACCTCGCCTGGATCGTCGAAGCGCATCTTGAGTCCCGTTTTCAGGCCAGGCCCTACGACAAGCGGGCGCGATGCGCTCACCGCATGAGCGGCCTGCACCCAAGCATCGGTAATTGAAGGCACGACCGACGACACGATGGCGCGCTCGATCGAAACCTCATGCGATGGACTTGAGAGCCCTCGCATAAGGAAGAACTCGCGCAGCATGGCATGGGCCTCGTCGACCGTGATGACGGGACGCGTCGTCACGCACCAGGTCGAGGCAAGCTCATCACCCTCGAACAGCCCGAAGCGCGTAAGGGTGTTCCCCACATCGACGGCGAGCACAAACGCCGAGCGGGCGGGCGCCTTCCTCGATTGAGACATGATGCGATGGCCCCTTTCCCTAAAAGCTGCGCGCAACGGCTATGCGCGGTTCGTTTTACTTGAGTTCCCCGATTATAGCCGCTAGGCGTCCTTATGGCGCACGACGTATGCGGGATCGATGCGGCGCAGGTCGTCGAAATCATCGATCTCCAAAATATCATCGGGGCTGCAGGGGCGCACATGCACGGAGTATTCCTCCGGACGACGCACGATCGCCACGTCGTCCCAGAAGATCTGCCTGGCATCGTCGCGCTCGAACACCTCGGGGATGTCTCGCGCAAGCCGCGCCCCGTCCGCCGCGGTCCAATACGACAGGCCGACCATCTGCCAACACGGGGCGTCCTTGCCCTTCGCCAAGCACTCGATAACGCCCTCGCCGTCTGCGTCGAAATACCAGTCATCTGTTCTCTCGACGGGAAAGCCCAGGTAGTTCGACTGATACTGATATTTGCTGACCAGTGTCGAGTTCGTAAGGAACAAATCGCTCTCGAAGACGTAGGCGCGCTCGAAATGCCCGCATGCAGCCACTGCCGACGAAATGTTGTTCGTCTGGTCGAACAACGGGTTGTCGATGAAGTGCAAGTTAGGATACTTGCTAAGAAGCTGGTCAAACTCCTCCGCCAGATACCCGCGCACGATGTAGATCTCGTCGATCCCGGCGGCCATGACCGCGTCGATCAGGCGGTCGATGATACGCACTCCATGGACGCGAGCAAGCGGTTTGGGGGTGTTCACCGTGACGGGAAGAAGCCTGCTGCCGAAGCCAGCGGCCAAAAGCACGGCCCGCTTCGCGCGATACGGCTCGAGCGCCGCAAGGCCGCGTGGGGTCACAACGCCGTCCGCAAGCAGCCCCTCCTCGCAAAGACGGGCGCATGCGGCATCGCGAGAAGCGTCGTCGATGGACTCGGGATGTACGGTGCCGCGCATCTTCGCCTCAGCTTGAGCGAGCACGACGAACTCCTCATACGAAAGCGCGCCGGCGCCCATCGTCGGCATCCCGACCGCCTGTGCCATGGAAAGCGCAGCCTCCGCGTAGTCTTTTGCCGATCGGTACCAGACGTAGAACCACTCACCCACCGGAGCCCCCTTGAGTTCGCGGTGCATGGCCCACACATACCAGTACCACCCGACGATCGCCGTGCAGGCGATCAGGTGGAACACCTCGTCTGCGGTGGCCTCGCGCCCGAAGTACAGAGGGACGGCTTGCTTCGCGCGCTCAACGCTGTAGCCCGACCCCTGCGCAACGAAATTGCCGAAATCGCAGCCGTAGTCGCCCATCGCAGCATATTCCCAATCGATGAGGCACAGCCCGTCGCCATGCACGAGAATGTTCGGGCCGTAGAAGTCGTTATGGCAAAGAACTGGCGCCCCCGATCCTGCGCGAACGAGCGGAACAAGCCGCTCGATTTTCCTCTTGACCTCGAAGAAGTCTGCAGGGAACGACCAGTCCTCGGCCGCAAGCAGCGACTCGATCTTGCACGCCTCATCATAAAAGTCGAACGACCAGGGGGAATCCGCGCCGCTCTCGTGCAAACGCCGCACGAGGCTCAAAGCACGTCCCACGTGCTCGTCGTTGCCGTAGTCAAACGGCACGCAATCGGGAATATAGCGGGAAATCTTCCAACCGAGATCGGGGTCCTCGTAGACGAACGACGAGTCGAGCCCCAGGTCAGAAGCTATCTTGAGCGCATACGTCTCGGCTTGGCGGTTGATGATCTCGTCGGTGCCGGCGCCCGGATGACGGTACACGAACGCCTCGCCGCGGCATTCGAAGTAGAAGGAGAGGTTCGTAAGCCCCTTCTTGATAGGCTTTACGTTCGAGATGTCGCCGCGCTGGCAGTTGAGCGTCGCGCAGATGTTGTCGAGCACGTTCGAGGCCACGTTCTCTATGAACAGCGGGTCGAAATCCTGCAGCTGGTAGAGAGAGTCGAACTCGCGGATCTCACCCTTCTCGTAGGGGCGCATGTACATACGAAGCTCGTCGGCGTGCTCGAGGAAGATATCGTCCCAAAGCTTACCGACTGTCTCGGTGAGATGGTACTCCTGGGAAAGGAATCGCATGAAATCGCAGGTGAAGTCACGCGTCCAGTACGCGTGCCCCATGATGACCCACGAGTGTGACCCGCCGACGACAGCACCCGTGATGCGCCTGTCGCGGCCCTTCGTCTGAAGGCAGTACTCGTCGGTTTCGCCCTCCTCGAAGACCGCGGCGTAATACGAGTCGTAGACGTAGCGCTCAAAGGGGTTGCTCGCGAAGTAATTGTCCGACGAGCAGATGTAGGTGTTACCGATGATGTCACGCACCTGGAACAGCGTCGCATGGTTGTTGCGCGTCGCATAGTCGGTATTGACGACGATTTTCACACCGAAGAGGTCTTCCAAATAGAAGAACTCTTCCTTCTTAAACCCAACGACCACCGTGATGTCATCGATGCCCGCCTCCTTGAGCTGGCGGATTTGGCGCTCGATGAGGACCTCGCCGCGAACTTTGAGCACGCCTTTTGGACATTCGTAGGAAAGCGGCGCCATACGCGACGAGAGGCCCGCCGCCATGATAACGGCGTTGCGCACCTTATAAGGGGAAAGCTCATCTTCGCCTTCCGCCGTAAGTGTCCCGCCCTCGACGAGGCCGCGATCGCCAAGCGACTTGACAACTGCGTTCACCGTGCCGAGCGACATGCCGCACTCCGAGGCAATCGCGCGCTGCGAGGCTGCAGGCGTCTTCTTCAAAGCGAGCATCACATCAAATTCCGAGCGGGAAAGCATAGGGAGTGTCCTTCCGGGTTATATGCGAAAAAGCACAAGGCAGCCTAGAGCCCCGCGCCTCAATCGTGAATCTTGAACTCGAATCAGGATACGGGAAGTGTTCAGCTATATCAAGTAAAGGTAAGGATATGAACACGAATGCGTAAAAGCAGAGCCTGAGAGGAAAAACGCGGAGCGGAAGCGAGAGAAGCAGGGCGCAAAGACGCTAAAAGCCGCCCGAAGACGGCTTTCGCAGGCTATATCATCAGGAGCCAAACACCAACTTACAAGCGCAGAGCCGATCCGACCCGCAGGTGTGTTAGTTGAACTTGAACACCTTTTGCGCGAGGTGGTATCCGGAGATGCCAAGCGAACGACCGATCTCGCCGGGCAGATTCGTTCCCACATTGAGCGCGCTGCGGCGAACCGCACCATATGCACCCGGGTTGTTCTCCTTCAGATACTCCCAGATGGCATGGCGTTTCTCGTCCGCCTCAAGCGTTCCGATCATGCGGCAGAAGATAGAGCAGATGCACATCATCATGGACAGGTAGTTCAACATGTAGCGGCGAAGCTTCGGCTCCACGACATCGTCGGGCAGACGCACCGCGTCGATCATGAAGCGCGTGATGCGAAGCTGCTGGTCGATGCGTCCCATCATGACGCTCTCGTTCACGCTTTGGTCCTCGCGCCCGATGAAGTAACGGTACATGTCGACATCGAGGTAGCGCATGGTGTCGACGAACGGCAGCGGCACGTACACGAAGATGTTGTCCACGTAGAAGCAGTGCTCGGGAAGCTTCAGGCCAGTTTCGCGGAGCAGCTCGGTGCGATAGATGGCCGAATGCATGAGCAGGTACTGGCTCTGGCGAAAATGCTTCACGTCCTTCCAGCCGAACTCTTCCTCGGTCGGAAACACGTTGAAGTATCCCATCACCGTGCGCGTGCCCTCGTGCACCTTCTCGTAAACGTAGTTGCCGATAACGAGGTCGGTTGCATGATCGCGGTCAAGCTGCGAGCGAAGATAGGCCATGACCTGGCGCATCGCATTCTCGTCAAGCCAGTCGTCGGAGTCGACGACCTTGAAGTACAAGCCCTCGGCGGCAGCGAGGCCGGTGTTCACGGCAGCACCATGGCCCCCGTTTTCCTGATGGATGGCACGAATGATGCCCGGGTGGGCCTCCTGCCAAGCATCAGCCTTCTGGGGGGTATCGTCTTTGGTCGAGCCGTCGTCGACGATGATGATCTCGATGTCGTCACCGCAGGCCAAAAGCGATTCGATGCACTTATCCATGTAGGCGGCAGAGTTGTAGCACGGCACCGCGAACGAGATGGTCTTCATGGAAGCTACTCCTCAACCAGCTTGTCGGAAAGCTCGAGCGCGAGGCTGATGATCTTGTCCATGTTGTAGTAGCGGTACTCGGCCAAACGTCCCAGCGGGTAGAAGTTAGGGAGCTTCGCGGTGAGGGCGCGGTAGCGCTCGTAGTGCGCGCGGTTCTCGTCGGAGAGGATAGCATAGTAGGGAGTCTGCGTATTGGGGTCCTCGTAGGCGCGCGAGTACTCCTTCATGATGGTGGTCTTGTCCGACTTTTGGCCGGTCAGGTACTTGAACTCCGTGATGCGCGTGTAGTCCTCGGTGACCGTGAAGTTCACGGTTCCGCAAGGCAGCATGTGCTCTTTGTCGAAGGTCTCGTACACGAAGTCGAGGCTGCGGTAAGGCAGGCGGCCGAAGCGCGCGAGGAAGAGCTCGTCGAGCGGGCCGGTGTAGACGATGGGGCCTTCGAACTTCTTGCCGTGAAGCTTAATCGCGGAGAGCGGCGCATCCTCGGCTTCGCTTTCAAACTCGAGCTCGAACACGCTTTCCGCCTCGGTGTTCAGGCAGACCTGGATGTTTTCGTGGTCGAGCATCTCCTCGAAGAGCTTCGTGTAGCCGAAGACGGGCATGCCTTGGTAGGCGTCCTGGAAGTAGCGGTTATCGCGCGAGATGAAAACAGGAACGCGCGCCGTCACCGACGGGTCGACTTCCTCAGGCGTAAGCCCCCACTGCTTCTGCGTGTAGTACAAAAAGACGTTTTTGTACACGAAGTCGGCGATCTCGGCGAGCTCGGGATCGTCCTGCTCGCGCAGCTCGTTGATAGTCACCTTGCGCTCGTCGCCGAAGGTGTCGATGAGCTTCTCGATGTAGTGCGCGGCCTTCTCCTCGCCAAACGCGATTTCCATCGAGTTCTTGTTGAAGGGCACGGGCATATAGGTTCCGTACCAATCGGCGAGCACGCGATGCTGGTATCCCAAAAAGCCGGAGAAGCGGCGCGCGTAATCGAAGGCACGCTTGTCGTTGGAGTGGAAGATGTGCGGGCCGTACTTGTGCACGAGGATGCCCGCCTCGTCTTTCTCATCGTACATGTTGCCGCCGATATGGGGGCGCTTTTCGATGATGAGAACGCGCTTGCCCGCACGCTCCGCAAGTTCGCGAGCCACGACGCCACCGGCGAATCCGCTGCCGACGACAACCGCGTCGATGTCGTTCATGTTCACTTCGTTGAACTGTGTGTACTGCACGCCCATGTGAGCTTTGCCTTTCGTTCGAATGTGATGGTTTTAAGAGGCCGCGGTAAGCGGGCCCGCTCGGACGACGCGCGCGACGGTGAGCGCCCGCTTCCGAATCTAGATTATTCTACCGATAACATCCTACCCTATACGCCATCACATACAAACGGAACAAAAAATGCCGTCTTACAAGGGTAGAATGCGCAGCATGTACCTGGAGAAAGGAATGCGCATGTCGTTTTTGGAAACCATGCTCGCGCGAGCGAAAGCCGACAAGCAAACGATTGTGCTGCCCGAGGGCAACGACCCCCGCACGCTCGAAGCGGCCGAGAAGCTCATCGCGCACGACGCCTGCAACGTGATCGTCCTTGGCCGCGAGGAGGAGTTGAAGGCGGGGGGACGCGAGCTTCGCGGAGTCCGCATCATCGACCCCGAAACGTCCGATCTGCGCGAGAAGTTCGCTACGCGCCTCTATGAACTGCGCAAACACAAGGGAATGACGCCCGAAGACGCGCTCGACAAGATTTCCGACGTCTTGTATTTCGGCGTCATGATGGTGAAGTGCAGAGAAGCGGACGGCATGGTGTCGGGCGCCTGTCACTCGACCGGCGACGTGCTGCGCCCCTGCTTGCAGATCCTAAAGACTGCCCCGGGCGTGAAGCTCGCGAGCTCGTTTTTCGTGATGGTGGTCCCCGATTGCGAATACGGCCAAAACGGCACGTTCATCTTCAGCGACTGCGGCCTTGAGGTGCAACCCGACGACGAGGCGCTCGCACATATCGCGATGAACTCCGCACGCTCGTGGAAGTCGCTCATGGGAACCGAGCCCGCCGTCGCGATGCTCTCCCACTCCTCGAAGGGGTCGGCGCGAAACGACGATGCGAACAAGGTCGTGCGCGCAGTGGAAATTGCCCACGAGCTCGACCCGAGCCTCGAACTCGACGGGGAATTGCAGCTCGATGCCGCCATTGTGCCCTCCGTGGGTGAATCGAAGGCGCCCGGCTCGCGCGTCGCGGGGCACGCGAACGTGCTCATCTTCCCCGACCTTGACGCGGGCAACATCGGGTACAAACTCGTGCAGCGCCTTGCGAAGGCAGAAGCATACGGCCCCATCACCCAGGGACTTGCCGCGCCCGTGAACGACCTCTCGCGCGGATGCACCGCCGATGACATCGTGGGCGTCGTCGCAATTACCTGCGTGCAGGCACAAGCTACAAAGTAGCTTCGGACTCAAGTTTTATCCGGTACCTATGCCGGCAACGAATCGGGGGGTTCAAACGTGAGCCCCCCGATTGTTTTTTCAACCTCGCGCTAGCGCCCTTACCCTTTTAACCGACGCACACGCGAAAAAAAAAATTGCCTGACAAGCTAGATATCTCGGTCGATTTCGTTTTCCTCCACGATGCGGAAGGTGTCGAGCGCGATCATGTACTCCTCGTTGGTGGGGATAATGATGATCTTCACAGCCGAGTTGTCAGCGGAAATCTCACGCTCGAAGCCGCGCTGGCGGTTCTTCTCCTCATCGAGGATGATGCCGAGCGGCTGCAAACCGGCGAAAATCATGCGGCGCATCTTCTCGCAGTTCTCGCCGACGCCTGCGGTAAGCACGATGGCGTCGACGCCGCCCATGACGGCAATGTAGGCACCGATGTATTTCTTCACCGAGTTCGAGTACATGTCGTAGGCGAGCTGCGCGCGCTCGTTGCCGCCCTCGGAGGCGTCGCGCACACTGCGCAGGTCGTTGCTCACGCCCGAGATGCCGAGCAGACCCGACTTCTTGTTCATAACGTCGTTGACCTCGGAGGTGGTGAGGTTCTCATGATCCATGAGGAACGGAACGATGGCCGGGTCGATTGCACCGCAGCGCGTGCCCATCATAAGGCCGTCAAGAGGCGTCAAGCCCATCGAGGTGTCCACGGCGACGCCGTGGTCGATGGCGCTCATGGAGCAGCCGTTGCCCAAGTGGCAGGTGATGAGCTTCAAGTCCTCCAACGGCTCGTCGAGCACGACGGCGGCGCGCTCGGAGATGTAGCGGTGCGACGTGCCGTGAGCGCCATACTTGCGGATGGCGTACTTCTCGTAATACTCGTACGGAAGCGGGTACATGTAGGCCTTCGGCGGCAGCGTCTGGAAGAACGAGGTGTCGAACACGGCGACCATAGGAATATTCGGCATGTGCTTCTGACACGCGCGGATGCCCATGAGAGCCGCCTTGTTGTGAAGCGGGGCGAGCTCGGCAAGCTCGTCGATCTTCTCGATGACGTCATCGTCGATGAGGACCGACTTGTCGAAGTACTTGCCGCCCTGAACGATACGGTGCCCGATCGCATCGATCTCGTCGAGGGATTTGATGGGGGCGTCGTCGCTGTTGATAAGCGAGTCCAGCACGAGCGCCATGGCTGCATCATGGTCGGCCATCTGCGCATCGATGACCACTTCGTTCTCGTCGATTCCGTGCTTGTGGAAGGCGTTTGCCGAACCCACGCGCTCGCAGATGCCCTTCGCAATGACAGCATGATTTTCGACGTGGACAAGTTGATACTTCAGAGAGGACGAGCCTGCATTGATGACCAGAACGTTCAACAGCCAACCTCCTACAACGTTTCGTTTTGGTAAATTGTAGGCATGCGCCGCAAACAGCGGACGTGCGAGCCGTTCGAATTCGGCAAGCGGTTCTGCTGTTCATTCGAGACGAAAAGCGGACACGCAGGCTTCTTTTCGCATGGGACAGGAAGCCCGTGTTCCCGCAAAGCCGCTGATGGACGATGTAATCCCAAGGTTTATTGGCACAGAACCGTCGCTCGCGCCTAGGACAGCGTCGTGTCGCGGACCTCGTCGTCTGCCGGCTTCTCCAGCTCGCCCATAAGAACGTCAATGCGCTGCTGGGCCCCGTCGATGCGCTTCTTAAGCGAGGCGATCAACTTCACCCCGCGCTCATAGGCCGTGACGCTCTGCTCCAGCTCGAGCGAATTGCTCTCGAGCACACCCACGATTCGGTCGAGCTCCGCCATCGCCTCGCGGAAGGCGAGCTCCTCGATCGGTTTCTCTTCTACCATAGGGTTTCTCCTTTATCAATCGCTGTCGTTAGTCTACTTGGATGCGACATCCGTCGCGGGCGCTACCGCGTCCACCGTGCACGAAAGCGTGCCGTCCGACACCTGCACGGCGACTTTCGAGCCCACAGGTGCCTGACCGACGCTCTTCACCACCGCTCCGTCGCCAGTACGGGCAATCGCGTAACCGCGGGCAATGACGGCAAGCGGAGAAAGGTCGTTCAAGCGCGAGGCAGCAAGCCCAACATCGTGAGCGAAGGGCGCGACCAGGCTTTTCCCTTGTGAAGCGAGGCGGCCCGAAAGCGTCTCGAGACGCGCCTCGTCCCGCTGCGCGATGCCTGAGCCCGCTGCGCGCATGCGGACGGTAAGCGAGGCGAGCTCCACGCGATTTCGCTCGGTGTTCGCAGGAAGCGCGCGGGCGAGGCGGGCGGCGAGCGCATCGACGGAATCGCGCTCGCGCGCTATGCGGGCAGGTTCGGTGCGTGCAAGCCGCTCGGAGAGGAAATCGATAGTCTGCATGTCGGTGCCAAGCAGATAGGACGAGTCCTTGAAGACCGGGCGGGTGGCAACGCGGTCGACGGCCACGCGGGAGCGGTCGAGTCTCCGAATAAGACCGTCGTGGATTGCCCGCGCACGGGCGACGAGGTTCCCCGACAGCTCGGCAGACGAGGGCGACACCGCCTCGGCAGCGCCGGTCGGGGTCGAAGCGCGAACGTCGGCCACAAGGTCGGCAATGGTCGTGTCAGGCTCGTGGCCGATACCTGTCACCACGGGGACGGGGCATGCTGCGATGGCGCGCGCAAGCCCCTCGTCGTTGAAGGGCATGAGGTCCTCATACGACCCGCCGCCACGGACGAGCAGAACCGCCTCGGCACCCGCGCGCGACACGCAATCGATGCCGCGGACGAGCTCCTGCGGCGCACGCGCACCTTCGACAGGTACGCCCGCGACGAGAACCCTCGCAAGCGGCCAGCGACGGCGAAGCGTTCGCAAGACATCGTGCACTGCGTCTCCACGAGGCGAGGTAACAAGGCCTACAACCTGGATATTTGCAGGAACGGGACGCTTTCGCGCCTCGTCGGTGAGACCTTCAACGTAAAGCTTGCGCGCGAGGTTCGCAACCTGCATACGCAAGTTCCCCTCGCCCGCCAAGCTTACCGAGAACACGTCGAAGTTCATGCGACCCTTCGGCGCGTAGAGGGTGAACCGCCCCGTCAGCTCGACAAGCGCGCCAACATCGAGCTCGACTCCGCATGCCCGGTAGCGATTGAGCCACATCATACAGGGAAGTGATGCCTTCTGGTCCTTCACCGTGAAATAGACGGCCTTGTAACCCGCCTTGTTCGACACCTCGGATACCTCACCGACGAGCTTCACGGTGACGTTCTCGAGCGCTCCTTTCGCAAGCGCCATGGCACCCGAGACGGTAAGGGGCTCGGGTTCTGCCTTACCTTCCCAGCCCGTAGACTCGACCGCATATGTTGACCCGAATTTCGCCTGCTCGGAAGCATATTTTCGAGAAGTTGCGTCCGTTTGGCCCTCCGCTGCCCGCGCTGCGCTGCGAGCACGCTTGAGGCTTTCCTCCCAGCGTTCCATGGCAGCTATTCTTCGCGCTGGCTTAAAAGCCACAGAAGCTGCAGCACGGAGATGAGTGCCGCGGCCACATAGGTCAAAGCGCAGGCGCGCAGCACGTTGAAGGCGCCCTTGCGCTCAGCGGAAACGACTCCGACACCTGACAGGTAGTCCATCGCGCGGTGCGAAGCGTTGAACTCGACGGGGAGCGTGACCAGCTGGAATACCAAGACGACCGCGTACATGGCAATCGCGAGCGCCTGAAGGCCCTCAAGCTGGAGAACGATTCCTATCACGAGCAGGAATACCCAGGCGTTCGATGCAAGGTTCACCGCAGGGACGAGCGCGCCGCGCACCGTCATGGGTGTATAGCCCTGCGCGAACTGGCACGCGTGGCCCGCTTCGTGACACGCCGTGGCAATCGCCGTGATGCTCACGCCGTTGTAGGCTTCAGGGTCGAGCGTGATGGAATTGTTGCGCGGGTCGAAGTGGTCCTGCCCCGCGCCGCCTTGCCTGATCGCGACGTTGGTGATGCCGTGGTCGGCAAGCATGCGCTGCGCCATCTGGGCACCGGTCATGCCGAACGACGACCTCACGCGCGAGAACTTGGAGATTTGCCTGTTCACATACCATTGAGCCCCCAGGCCGATCACCATGGTGAGGACGATGAATGCGAGGTAGCTTCCACTCATAAACATAGATACAACTCACTCCTTCATGAAGGGGAGACGATGCCTTCTCGTTATTACGAACAATTGTACACTTTAGCGCATGCAAACCCGCGCCCAAACGCAGGGCGGCGCTTTACGCGAAACGTCCGCAATCGGAAGGAGTCCCCTCCAAGCAGGCCCTCGCTACCCCAGACGCTCGACGACGAGCTCGCCCTTGCTGAGGCTCAACGCGATGCGGCCTTCGAGGAGGTCGACAAGTTCCTCCCCCACAAGCGCCCATCGCCACCCGCGCATCAGATCGCTGTCCTCAGAGTGGCCTCGCGCAAGCGCCGCCAAATCGCTATGGCTCGCCAACGTCTGCATGGCAACCCCGTTCTCCTTCGCGCGCAGGCGGACAAGCGCTGCCATGAGGTCGATTGAAGCGTCCACATTGCGCTCATTGCGCGACGGTTTCCCCAGATTGGGCCATTCGCTTTTCGGAAGCGACCGAGCCTTGTTCATGCGCTCGATCACCGCGCGGGCATCGCGCACGGGAAGTTTCTCCCGCACACCTCGAACCATGTAAAGATCGTCGATCGTGCGCGCGTCGCGACGGCAAGCCTCCACAATCTGCTCGTCGGAGACAAGCCACTTGCGGGGCATATCGCGTTTGCGGGCTTCCTCCTCGCGCCACGCCGCGAACTCGCGCGCCGCGCACAACTGCCTCTCGTCGAGTTGCGTCACTCGTTTCAGGCGACGATAGCGCAGGCGAGGATCCTCACTGTACTTCGCGGGGTTCATCATCTCCTCGAAGTCGGGGGCAAGCCACCCAAGGCGCCCCTTCGATTCGAGCTCGCTTCTCATCTTGCGGTATACGCGCGGAAGATAGATTACGTCGTCGGCCGCATAGTCGATCTGAGAATCGGAGAGCGGGCGATGCGACCAATCGGTATAGGAATCGGTTTTCTTGAGCGTGACGCCGCAAACAGCATGCACGAGCGCCCCGTAGCCAATCTGCTGCGTATGGCCGAGAAGAGCCGCAGCCACCTGCGTGTCAAAAAGGGGACGCGGCATCGATCCCACCTCACGCAGGAGAATCTCTATGTCCTGCCCGCCCGCGTGAAAGAGCTTCACCGTGCGCTCGTCTTCGAGAAGCGGGGCGATTACGGAAAGGTCGTCCACCGAGAGCGGGTCGATGATGGCGACTTCGTCGTCGGTGGCCATCTGCAAAAGGCAGAGCTTCGGGTAGTAGGTTGTCTCGCGGAGGAACTCGGTATCGATGGCGAGCACTTCTGCGCCCGTAACGCGTTCGACGAACGCCTCGAGGCTCGCTTGGTCGGCTAGGTACAAAATGGTTTCCTTACTTATCTAGCACGCCTAATCGCGTGTTGCTTTACAATCCTCATAATAGCAATCGAAGGGGAATCTGTGAAACTACTCGTGCTGAACAACCTGGCGTCTGGTTACGGAGAAGGCGCGATTTACGATTTTGCGCGATCGTTCGCCGCCGACAGCGACGAGGTCTGCCTGCGCTCAACCGACGGGACGACCGAGCTCGAAAGCTTAATCACCGACGCCCGAGATTTCGACGCGGTCATCGCGAGCGGCGGGGACGGAACGGTCACGGCCACCGCGTACTTCCTCGCCGGCTCAGGAATTCCCGTCATGCCCTTTCCCGCAGGCACCGCAAATCTTCTCGCGCTGAACCTTGCAGCGCCCAACGAGCCCCATGCGCTCGCGAAGATGCTGCGCGCCGGAATCACGCTCGATTTCGACATGGCCGAAATCGAATTTCGCGCCGATGATGGCGAGCCCGCGAAGAAGGGCTTCGGCATCATGGCGGGTGCCGGGTACGACGCGACGATCATGAAGGGGGCACAGCCCTCGAAACGCCTGCTCGGGCCTATGGCGTACTTTTCCGCCGCGCTCGCAAACCCCCTGCCTCCCACCTCGAAGATCACGCTCACGCTTGACGGCGAGACCGTTGAGGAAGAGGGGTTGGGAATCCTGATCGTGAACTTCTCGAAGATTCAATTCGATATCTCCGTCACGAACAAGAACAGCCCGCGCGACGGACTGCTCGACATCGTGGTGCTGAAGGCCGAAAACGCGTTTGGGCTTTTACCGGCGCTGTTCGCCCGCGCCATCGACCACGAGGGCAATTTCAAGGACAGCCCCGAGACCATCGAGATGTTCCAGGCGAGGGAGGTTGTCGTCGAGGCCGACCCGCCGATGCAGATTCAATACGACGGCGAGGTCGCAAAGGCGACGACGCCCTTCGCAGCGCGTATCCTCCCCAGCGCCGCGCGCTTCGTTGTGTCGGAAGAGTGTGTCGAGCTGTTCGGCGCCGAGGGCGACGCGAAACTTGCCCCCTGGACCGACAGGGAGGCTTAGGCGACAAGGGGCGGCGGGCGAATTTGAAGCCGCCGCCCTACAGACCGCACGCTTCCATCGGCAGGGTCAATGCCTTGTGCTCCCTGCAGCCGAGGGATACTCTTCCCGCGCCCTTATGGGCGGCACCACCGTCTGAAAGAGCTGGCACGACTCGCCGTTCTCATTCTTTATACTTTCAGCACTCACGCCAGCGGCCTTAGCTAATTCCTCTTGACTCATGCGGGCGCCTGCTCGTGCTACTCGAATGCAGTGCACAACCATCGACTTGAAGTCAGTCAATCTACTCACCCACCCTTAAACCCGAACGCGGAGCCCAGGATGAAAAGCGACCACGGAGCAATTTGCTCCATCGATACCATTGACTTCGATATAGGTTTCTGTTTTCCAAATCTACCGTTTTCGTAGATTTCCTGACATATTTCTACGACTTTAAAAGCTTGTAATAAGGAACCTTCGCTTTTCGTAGATTTCCTTAATCGAAACTGTTAGAATCCTTAGCCATAGGAGGTGAATAGCATGGGCTATCAATTGATGCTTCGCAAGATTCGCAAGACGAAACACATGACTCAAAACGAGCTTGCAAAAGCTATCGGCTCGACAGATAGAATCATTGGCTCATGGGAACGCGGCGAGACGGATATCTCTCTTGAAGACGCATTCAGCGTTTGTCTTGTTCTCAGCTGCACCCCGAACGACCTTTGCGGATGGGATGGCAATAACAGCAGCACGTCCTTCGCCCACAGCGGTCAGGCCGCCCTTAACGGGTACTACGATTCGATGAACGAAGCGGGTCGCGAACTCCTTGTCCAAACGGCCAAATCGATAAGCGCCGACCCGGAGCGGCGCATAGTTAAAGACAGCGCCGAACATAGTGCATATAAAGCCGCGATGGGACCAAATTAATGCAAGCCAAACTTAGTGTGAGGAGATAGTTAAACATGTACGTCTATCAGGAGAAGGCCATCGAGCGCATCAAAAAGGGCCTGCGCCGCATGAACGGCATCGTCGAGCGCGCTATCCGCGATGACTACAAAGAAGCCGACACAAGGAAAATAGTCTCGGACATGCTGAGCGAGTATCTTGGATGGGACAAGTTCGAGAATGTGACAGCAGAACAGATGATTGGTTCTCGTTACGCCGACTACGTTGTCAAAACCAGCGATGAGAATGTGTTCGTTATCGAGGTCAAGCAGATCGGTTTGAAGCTCAAGGAGACGCACCTCAATCAAGCAAGGCAGTACGCGGTCGATGAGGGCATCGACTGGGTCATCCTCACAAACGGCGACGAGTGGCAAGCCTACCGCACAGAGCTTGAGGGGAAGATCCCTGTCACCAAGCATGTGTTCACCGTCAAGCTATCCGACGACGGCATGAAACCCGCCGAGAAGGCTCGCCTGTTCTACTTATTCTCAGAAGAAGCGAATCGCAAAAAGGAGATCGAAGACTACTATCAGCGGCGTATTGCGCTGTCTGGCGCGAACCTCGCAGACCATATACTGTCCGACGATGTGATGAACAAGCTTCGCGTCTCCATCAAGAATGCCACTGGGCAGCGGTTGACCAATTCGGAAATAGCTTCGGCATTGCTCAAACGGCTGTTCCGCGATGACGTCGTTACCGAGGAGCACGAGAAGGCGATCAAGCGCATGGAACGCGCTGAAAAGCAGAAGCAGAAGCCCAAAGAGGACTAACCTCCCGAGTCTCACAACCCCGATCACGAGAACATGTATATCGCCGCCCAGGACGACCGCCAAGTCAACGTAGAGCACGTTGCCCACTTCCAATCCAGGGAAGCGTTTTAGAGGAGGAAAGATGGAATTGCTCGATTTTCCACAGGCAGACAAGGTATCGAGCGACGGGCTCATAACGTTTCTCGACGTCGAGACGCCCAACAGGCACAACGACAGGATATGCTCTATCGGAATCGTTCAAACGGATATGCGCGGCGACGTCGTCGACAGCCTCTCACGGCTTGTGAACCCAGAGGCACCGTTCGACGATATCTGCATGAGGATTCACGGAATCGCGCCCATCGACGTCAAGGGCGCCCCGTCTTTCGCCGAGCTGTGGGACTCCTCACTCTCCGCGATGCTCGCCCAGTCGAGCATCGTCGCCCACAACGCGTCATTCGACCTGTCGGTAATCTGGAAATGCCTTTCCGGGTACGACCTGCAGGCGCCAGAGCTCCGATACGCGTGCACTATGTGCATGATGAAGTCGATGCACCCCGAGCTCGCAAGCCATAAGCTTCCTTCGATATGCGACTTCTTCAACATCCCCATGAGCAAGCACCATGAGGCAATGAGCGACGCGAAGGCGTGCAAAGACATCTTCTGGGCGATGGTGGCTGAGTCTCACCAGCTCCCCTCGTTCGAGAGATACGAGTATTGCAGCCGACCGTCATACAAGGCAGCAGGCTCAGGAATCCTCTATTCCGAGGAGACGAAGGAGCTGCGGCTCATGAAAGGACTTGCCGAGAAGGTCATAGAGGACGGCGACGTCTCCATCGACGAGGCGTGCGCGATCCTCGAACTTTGCGACGCGCTGCCGGATATCGCGAACGACCGGTTCATCAAGCCGATAATGTCGACGATCGAGTCAGCAATCGTTGACGGACAAATCGACGAAGAGGAGTCGGCTGAGATCGTACAAGCGCTCGGTCGCTTCGTCAACCCGACATCTTCCTCAGATGGCGCTGCGGACATATCCTTCGAAGCGAAAAACTTCGTGCTGAGCGGAAACTTCGAGCACGGGTCGAAGAGCTCTGTCGCAGAGGCGATCCAGGCAAGAGGCGGGCTGACCATCAAAAGCGTGACAAAGAAGTGCGACTACGTGGTTGTTGGCGGCATGGGCAACGAGAACTGGTCGATGGGGAACTACGGCTCGAAGGTCAAGGCCGCGCTCGACTGGCAAGCCAAGGGTTCCGCAGTGCAGATCATCTCGGAGTCAGACCTCTACGATGCGCTCTGATAGGGGGTCAACGACCTTTTGATTTTCGTCGAGTTTGCAAAGAGCCTTTGACATTTCTCGACGATGAAGGTAAAGTAATCGGCGTGATGAGGCTGCGATACGGTATGTCCGTCGCAGTCCAAGAAGGCCGCCGAAAGGCGGTTTTCTTGTTTTGGAGGAGATATGGACAAACCGTTCAAAACCATCGAAGAGCAGGTCGAGCTGCTTGAAGCGCGCGGCGTTGCAACAGACGACGGCACGCCCGAAGTCCTTTTGCGCGAAGGATACTATTCCGTAGTCAACGGGTACAAGGCGCTGTTCATCGACAAGGAAAAGACGGAATCGGCGAAAGACGACCGCTACCTACCTGGAACCTCGTTCGCGGACATATACGCGCTCTTCATGTTCGACCGCGAGCTGCGCATGCTGTTTTTCAAATACTTCGCCATTGCGGAGGAGGCCCTCAAGACGGCATCGGCGTACTGCTTCTCGGAAGCCCATATCGGCGAGAAAGAGCCGTACCTCGACGCGAACAACTACGACACAAGCCCCAGCCAAATCGGCATACTTCTCTCGGATTTCAACACAGCTCTCGGCAGAAACCCTCGCAGGAAGCCAAAACATAAGCTTTATCTCGAGCACTATTCAAGGAATCACGACGAGGTGCCGATATGGGTGCTGATGAAATACCTCACACTCGGGCAGGCGTTCAAGTTCTATTGCTTCCAGCCGGAGAGCATCCGGAACGAGATCGCGAAAACGTTCTCATCGCTCTACGCGAACGACCACGAGAAGCCGATAAGGATATCGCCCAGGCGGCTCAGGCTTGCCTACGACCACATCAAGGATTTCAGGAATATCTGCGCGCACGACGAGCGGTTCTATTGCGCAAAAGCATCTCCATCGCGCGACATCGCGGTGACGGACGTGGTCAACGATATGCAGCTCGTGCTGTCAAAGAACACTTACGTGGAATTATTGGCACAATACGCCGCGATGCTTTTAAAGCTGTCGAATAGCCTTGGGCCCGATGTCCTCAAAAAAGTGCTGAAAGAGATGAAGGTCGAGTCGATATACAGCGCATTCAGCGTCAACGAGTAAAAGATGCCCCGCGCATCGTAGGGTTACCGACCTAGTGCGAGGCTTCCAAAAGGCCATACCTAGTTGACGAAAGGCAAGAAGATGTTCGTCATGCACATCGACGGCATGAACATCAACTAGATTGCGGCAGAGATGGCGCGGCGCGGCTGGACGACTTCGACAGGACGGGCCGTCAATTACAACTGGACATGGCGCGTCCTCAACCGCAGGGCCTACACGGGCATATACTCATGGGGCGGCATCAACGTCGAGGGAGGCATGCCGCAGATTGTCAGCGAGTCCACGTTCGCCCTCTCGAAAACGGCGAGATAGACGAGCAGCTGAAGAGCCTGCGCAACCGCCTGAGCGTGCTCGAGAGCCAGGCGCTCGAGATAACGGAGGACGACGTCGTTGACTTCATGATGCACGGCTTCGACCGCACGGACGAGGACATGATATTCGGCGCTGTGGTCAGACAGGCGTACCTGTTCGCCGACTGCGTCTTGCTTGGTGTTCAACTTCGGGTTATAGGCAGAAAAGTGTGTCCGTTTCTGATATCCAACCCCAGTTCAGAACC
>OKRW01000726.1_pt1 | contig 31673 bp, 21 predicted proteins | sample 1601151 | NCBI WGS metagenome assembly OKRW01 (sample SAMEA3541471, study PRJEB24748) | human gut metagenome | biome: human gut; feature: human-associated habitat; material: faeces | place: China | collected 2012 | reverse complement strand
GGACAGGTCGCTGCCCGCGGCCCCGAGCTCGCCGGGCGCGGCGCCGAGGCGGCCCAGGATCGTGACCAGCTGCTCGAAGGTCACGGGCTCGTCGGCGGCGAAGTCGAGCGCGCCGCCCGGGCGCTCGATGCCGGTGATGACGCCCTTCTCGACGGCCCAGTTGGCGGCGGCGGTGTAGAACATGCCGTCGGCCGACCCCGCGATGCCCGTGGTGTCCTTCGCGGCCGCGGGGTCGTACGCCGCGGCCTCGTCCGGGCAGGCGTTGCGCCAGAGTATCGTGGCGAGCTCGCCGCGAGTGAGCGCGTTGCCGACTCCGAAGATTGTAGTTCCCTCGTAGCCCTTCATGAGGCCGCGGCCCGCGACGAAGTCGACGCCGGGCGCGTACCAGGAGCTGTAGTCCACGTCGGTGAAACGCGGCGCAGGCGGGTAGAACACCTCGAGCGCGCCTTCGGCTCCCCCAATAATCTCGTACTTGCTGCCCCAGTTGTTCTCGTCCACCTTGAGCTTGGCAATCGGGACGATTCGGTAGGCTCCTGCCTTGTTGCACGCCTCTTCAGCGCTCACCACGTTGCCGTCGGCGTCGATCAGCTGGTAGCCATAGGCGTTCTCGAGCACCTCACCCGCCGAGTCGCCGTCAGCGAAAGCGGAGTACACCTTGCCGTCGCGAACGAAATCGAGATAGGTCACTGCGATATCGGGAAACGCATCGCCGATAGTGATCCTCGCGCTGCTGGGCTGAGGCTCAAGGGGGCGCTTGACGACGTCGCCGCTGATGATCGCATTGGCATCATCAGGCGTCGCAGACTCGGACGTCCCGCCCACGGTGTCGGACAGATACGTCACGTCGATGCGCGCATGCCCTTCCCCGTTCGCTTTGAACGTCACGGTCGAGTTGCTATCCGAATCGGACTGGCCGACAACCGCGAGCACGTCGGAGTCGCTGCTTGTCCAGGTCCAGCTGAAGTTCGCCCCAGGGTTGTCCAGCGTCTTCATGAAGTCGACAACCTCGCCGTAAACCCAGGTCGAGACGTAGGACGCCTCATCGAATCCCGCACGAGCCAACTGTCGCACGGAAAGCGGCGCGGAGCCCCTGTAGTTTTTGGCCTCGATGGCGACGTCGTAGCCGCTCGTCTTGAACGCGCTTTCAGAGCTCGCCGCCTTCGAATAGCTGAGCGTTCCATCGTCGGCAACGCTCACGCTGTCGAGAACGGTCTCGGAAGTTGCCTTGCCGACCGCCACGATCTTCGCACCGTCAGGCACCTCGCCTTCCGCGAAGAAATCGTTCGCCGTCAGCGTGCCGGAGATCGGACCGTAGCCCTCACCGCGCCAAATTACCTGAATGGTCGGGTCAACGAAGGAAGCTGCGGAAAGCTGCGCCTTGGTGATCTTAGCGCGATCGAACGTGGCACTCGGAGATTCAAGCGTGTACTTGTCGGCATCGGCGCCCGTCAAGGAAAGCTCAAGCGTCACGGTCTTGTCCGCTCCAGCGTCGACGTCGCCATCGGCATAAGGACCAGGGGTCGCCACGATTGAGACGTCGTCATCGCCGCACTTCCCCGCGAAGCCGACAGTGCCGTCAAGGATACCTGCGCCCGCAGTGCCGTCGTAGACCTTCACGACGGTGATATCGGAGAAGTCAAGGTCGCTTAACTGCTTGGGCCCAATCGTGAACGTCCAGTTCGAATCGGTGAGCGTGGCGGCATTGTAGCTGTCGCACTCCTGAACGTCGAGCTGCACGGTATAGGTGCCCGGATCGACCGCTTCGGTTACCGTGGCGCCGTTGCTAAGGTAGCTTACCGTCTGCGCTCCGTCACAGGAAAGCTTGCCTGCGAACTCGAAGCTTGCCTGCTTGGCACTTCCGTCGTAGGCAAGGTCACTCGGTGCCGCGAACGTGAAATCCGAGGGCGCAAGGGTGCGCCTCACGACGTCGATGTCGATGCTGCCGACCTGCGCCGCGTATTCCTCTGTTGCGAGGAAGTTGAAAATCACCTCGTACCGGGCGGCCTTCGCGAAGGTGAAGCAATCGGCAGACTCGGTCGGAGTGAGGTAGCAGCCGTTGGCTTCGCTCCAAGTGAGGCTCTTAGACCCTGCGTAGCAAGAGACGGAACCTTGAAGGTTTTTGACAGGCTCGTCGTCCGCCTTGTAGCTGACCGCGAAGACGACCTCATCGCCGCAGGTGAAGGTCGCATCAGTCGCTTCGACGAAAAGACCGGTGTCCGCTTCCACCGTGCCAGCCTTAATCTCGGTCGTGATGACAGGGGGCGCATAGGCCGCAGGCTCGATCGTGCCGGGGATGACCTTGGTCATGCTGGCGCCACCCATCCGCAGCGTGACGGTCGCCGTGAAGCTGCCCGCTTCGCCGCCCTGGCTCGCGAAGGTTCCCGCCGTGGCAGCACGCACGTCGCTCACAACAACCGAGCTGTTATCTTCGGTGATGCCCTCGATCTTCCGGATTTCGCCCAACACCCAAGCGGCAAGGCTGCTTTCTTCGTTGGCATCGGTCATCGAGACGGTGAAGGAATCGGGCAGGCTGTCCACAAGTTCACTCACCACAGGGGCGATGCGGATATGGGGGTACATCCACGGAACCGGGTAAGGATGACCTGCCACGTAGCGCGACGTCGTGAAGGCGTCTACCTGCACGAGGCCACTACCCTGGTTCTCATAGAGCTTTTGGGCATTCGTGCTGGGAAGATTGATGGTTTGGACGGGGTTTGCCATCGCAGGACGGTCGTTTCGCGAAACGGCGTCGAGCATCGCTTGCGACGAAGTGAAGGTCATCGTGTTGCAGTAGTTGAAGGCGCGGTCGGAATTAACCTTCAGCGAGACGTCGCCCTCGAGCGTAAGCGAGGACACGTCGATGCCGTACTCCCCGTATTTGCCGGTCACCGTAACGGTTGCCGAGGTACCCTCGGGCGCATACATCTTGAGGTTGCCGCTTCCATCTGCAGAGCCAAGGTCGATAATACACGGTCCCGAGCCGACGTTCTGGGCAGATTGGAACTTCACGTCGCCGTTGACGCACAGGTTGATGTCGCCCTCGGAGTAGAGCAAGCTGCGATTGTACGCGGCGGTCACAACGAGGCCGTCATGCAGGAAGAGCGCGTTCGTGGCCTTATCATAGGATGCGAGTCCGTTGCCAAGGATATCGGCTTCATTTCGCTCGCTCACACGCACGCCGTCAAGCCAGATATCGTAATACACGGTGTCGTCGATGAACGTCTCGCCTGTGGGAAGCGGATAACCGTCGCTGTTCAACGCCCACTTGTTCAAGTTCGGTTCGGCATCCATGCTATAGAGGTTCTCGTTGAGCGCATCGAGGAGTTCTCCGTCGCTTCCGCCGACGAGATCGCCTTTGCCCGTGAAGTGCGGGACGTAAGAACCCTCGCCTTCTGCGCCGATGTCGTAAAGGCCAGAGCCATCCTCGGCGTAGCAGCCCTGCACGGCTACGTTCCTGCTATTCATACCAGCAAGGGTCGCCACATAGTTCCGTCTTCCATACTCTTTGATGCCGGAGATATCGCTTGTGGTGTAGCAATTCTTTATCTTGCTGGGAGCCTCACCGGCAATGCCGCCGATGCGGCAGCCGCCATGAAGGTACCCCAGGTTCGCGCAGTTGTAGAATTCGGAGCTGTCCGCCAGAGCAGCAAGACCGCCGCTTTGCCTGATTGGTTGGTCGGTATTGGCGTTATCGATATCCATCTCGTTCCAGCAGTTCTTGAAGGTAGCGCCAACCGCACGTCCCGCGATGCCAGCAAGCGCGCCCGAGCCCTGAATAGACCCTGAGACATGCACGACGTTGAAACTGTCGCCGCCATAGGACCAGCCAACGATACCGCCAGTGAGATAACAGTTATTTGTAACGGCGATATTGTTCTCACCAGCGCAGTTGGTAAAAGACGTCCTACTGCTTTGTCCTACGAATACACCGATATGACCTTTGTAACTCTGCGGCGCTTGAGATGAGGTGACGTAGCTGTCCTTAATGGTAAGGTTCCGAATGTATCCACTGTCTTTGATCTTGCCGACCAAGCCAACCTTCGCTTCGTTGCACTTGATGTACATGCCAGAAATCGAGTGGCCGTCGCCGTCGATGTACCAGCTAGCCTCCCCCATCGGAAGCCATTCGTTAGGCTGAGACGTTGTCGTGGCCCCCCGCTTCGTGAACGCGCCGCTCTTGTCAAACGTGCCGTCGTTCAAGACGATGTCGCTCGTGAGCTTCACGTAGCAGCTGCCGAGCCCCGTCGCGCGGGAATTATCCGCCAGCAGCTTAAGCTCCGAGCCCGTAGATATGAGATACGGGTCGTCCTCGCTCTTTCCGCCGCCCGTAAGGCTCGAGGCGGCGCTTCCGTCCCAAACATCCGGGGTCGCCGCGTGGGCCACCGCCGGCAGCAGTGCGATACAGAGTATCGATGTGATGAGCATGATCAGGGTTTTCTTCTTCATGGGCGAACCTTTCTCATGAATGACGAACGTGGTCATGTCTGACGATCTGGCCGAGTTGTCCTCGGCGGGGCGTTACTCGGTTTCGGCTATGAGCGCTTCGAACCCCGCTTCAGCCTGCTGGATAGTTTTCTGGATGATGCCTTCCGCCATCGAGTGCAAATCCATGCGGAGAATCGCTTCGATGATGCATTCCCGCTTCGCCTGGGGCACGTCATAGAGTTTGAGCGAGCAGTCGAGAAAGCGCCGAATCTTGGCTTCCACCGTGAAATACGGGTCGCACGGCACGGACATGAAACCGCGCATGATGCTTCCGGACGCGATTTCCATCTCGAAGAAGTCCTTCGGCTGCGCGTCGGGCAGATAGTCCGCGAAAATGGCTTGCAGCCTCTTTGATGTGGTGCGATAGAGATAATCCGCCGTCGTCGGCAGCGTGTAGGCCATAACGTAGAGCTCGCGCAAGGGCTCGGTCAGCTCCGCGATATGCAGCTGCAAAGCCGTCTCCACCGCGTACAGGAAGATCGGTTCTTGTCCGTTGTTGTGCTGTTCGGCCAGGTCAAACTGCCCGCCGAACATGCGGCGCACCAATTCGAGAAGAAGCGCTTCTTTGCTAGGGAAGACATGGAAAAAAGAGCTCTGCCTGATTCCCGCCGCTGCCGCTATCTCGGCGGTCGTGGTCTTGGCGTAGCCTTTCTCCAGAAAGAGCGCCACTGCCGCGCGCAGCACCTTCTGCTGGGTCAAAAGGCCGCTGGCCTGTTTCCCCCTCGCCACGTCATCACCTCCTTATCGTGAGGTTCCTTGTCGGGAGTCCTCGTGTTTGGAGTCCACTTGCGATTGCAATTGCTATTTAACATTGTTTTTCGGAAGACCGCAAGAAAAAATTCGGGAAATGACCGTGCGCGAAGATTGTTTTTCGAAATGCGCTGCGATGGGCGGGGCGCGGGCGGGGTCTTCGCGAGAAGATGCTTGCCGACATCGCGGAAAAGAGGAAGGGCGCCGCCGCGGACGCCCCGGCTATCGCGTTGAGCCCTGCGCAAGCCGCAGGTCGATTTGGGGAACACGGGGATCGACCGCGAAGAGGACCACGGCTATGCGCTGCCCGAGCCGATAGCGCGCGCCCGTTTCCTCGCCCGTGAGCGTATAGTGCGCCGCGTCGAAGCTGAAATAGTCGTCGCCAAGCGTGCGAACAGGGATAAAGCCTTCCGCCGTGTTCTCGAGGCGCGCGTACAGGCCGCCCTGCGAGACGCCCGACACGATGGCGGAAAACGACTGACCCACGAATCGCTGCAGGTACTCCGCCAACTTGAGCTCCTCGGACTCGCGCTGCGCGTCGTCCGCCTCGCGTTCCATTCCCGACGAGTGCTCGCAGATCCAGCCGAGGTTCGTCGTCATCTGGTCGAACTTCTCGGGGCGCCCGAAGAGCTCGGCTTTCAGCATGCGATGCACCATAAGATCAGGGTAGCGCCTGATGGGGCTCGTGAAGTGACAGTACGTCGCACTCGCGAGGCCATAGTGGCCGCAGTTCTTCTCGCGGTATACCGCGCGCTTCATCGAGCGCAGCACAAGCGACGACACAAGCTCTCCCTCGGCGCGCCCGCGCGATGCGGAAACCGCCTGCTGGAGCGCGTGCTGGCTTCCCGTGAAGAAGCCCACGAGATCGATTTTCCCGAACCAGGGGAACTCCTCGAAGATGGGCACGAGCTGAGCAAGCCCCTCTAGGTCGGGCGCTTCGTGAACGCGGTAGACGCAGGGAAACTTCGCTCGGGAAAGATGCTCAGCGACGACCTCGTTTGCCCAGATCATCATCTCCTCGACAAGCGATGTCGCAGCGTTCTTCCGGCGAAGCTCCACGCCCTGCGGCCTTCCCGCCTCGTCGAGCTTAACGCGCGCCTCGGGCTGGTCGAAGTCGATGCCGCCCTTGCGCTCGCGCTGCGCATGTCGAAGTGAGGCGAGGCGCGACAGTTGGAGAAGACGCTTTCGAAGGGAAGTCTCCCGTTGTCCCTGAGAATGCGGGGTATACTCCGTGCTCAAACAGTCCTGAGCTCGCGCGAACGTGCCAGAGGGCACGTTCGGCTCGTGCGGAACTGCGCGCGGAGCACGCCCCGCATTCTCAGGAACCGTTGCGCGATAAAGCCCTTCGACAGCGACGGGCTGGTCTTCAATCCCCGAATGAGGGCGGGAAGCGTGCTCCGCGCGCAGTTCCGCACGACGAGAACAGCCCAGTGGGCTGTTCTCCAAAGCAGGACTGTCTGAGCACGGAGCATGCTTCCCGCCCTCAGATGCCGCAGGTTCGCCTTCCCCTTCGAGCATTTCGAGCGCCTCACCGTAGGTTAAGCGCGCATTCGAGCAGATGAGGGCAGGGTAAATCTCGTAGCGCGCAAGCTGCGCCCGCTCATCGGCATACAATTCGACCGTCATGGCGCGCCGCACTTCGCCTGGGGCGAGCGAGCACAGCCCGCACGAAAGCTCCTCGGGAATCATCGGGATCACCCGATCGACCAAATACACGCTCGTGGCACGACGCCGCGCGGCCAGATCGAGCGCGCTCCCCCATTCCACGTAATGCGAGACGTCGGCGATGTGCACACCGATGCGCCAGAACGAGCGGCCTTGGTCTTCCACCTGCTCGATGGAGAGCGCGTCGTCAAAATCCCGTGCATCATCAGGGTCGATAGTGAAAACGAAGCGCTCGCGCAAGTCGCGATAGCCTGAAGCGAGCGCCCCAACCTCATCAATCGAAGCGCCGCGTGCCTCCGCGAGCGCAGCGTCGGAGAACGCAGTCTCGAACTTATGGCGAGCTACGACGGCATCCACCCCCTCGTCGAGCCCATCGACATGCTCGAGCACTTCCTCGATATGCCCCGTCGCCGCGGAATTGCGGGAGGGAAACTGCGCGATGCGAACTCGGACGATCGCGCCGTCTTCCACATCGGGCGCTTCGGAGAGCTGGGTGAAGATGTCGTAGGGAATATGCGGGTCGAGCGGCACGACGACGCCGAACGGCTCGGCCGCCTCGAACCTGCCGACAACGACCTCATGGGCGCGCTCGATCACCGAGACAACGCGCGCGGCGGGCTTATGGCCGTACCGTCCGCCGCCAAAGCCTTCATGCGAGCGGCCCTTCGAGGCATTCGCAGGCAGCGGGGCAACCTCGACCAGATCGCCGTCGAAGGCGCCGCCGAGCTTGGCGTGAGGAACGAAGAACTCGCCTTCTGACGTGCGAACGAAGCCGTAGCCCTCAGGATTCAATTGCATGATGCCACGCGGGCGCGAGCGAGCGACCCGTCGCGTGTGGTTCTTGGAACGGGGCATGCGCCTCTAGGCTTTCTCCTTGTTTTGCGCGGCCTCGACGGCGAGAACGAGCTGCGGATCGGTGCCGCCTTCGCTTGAGGAGATGGCGATGTCGGGAATCACGCCGACACCGTCGATGTCGTGGCCGAGCGGGCTTTTGTAGTAGCCAGCGGTGTAGCGAATCGCCCCGCCGAAGGACAGTTCGTGGACAACCTGCACAGAGCCCTTGCCGATCGTGGTCTCGCCGACAATGGTGGCGCGCTGGTTATCCTGGAGCGCGGCAGCGAGCACCTCGGCAGCGCCTGAGGTATAGCCATTCGTGAGTACGACGAGGGGCAGGTCAGTAACCGTCTTTCCAGAAGCCGACTTCGGGGAGGTGCCCGTGGAAGTCTGCACCTCGACGATGACGCCTGTCTTGATAAAGAGGTTCGCCACGTCGACCGCTTGCGTAAGATAGCCGCCCGGATTGTCGCGCAAATCCACGACGAACGACGTCGCTCCCTGGTCGATCAGGTCGGCAAGCGCTGCGGAGACATTGTCGGCGGTGTCCTGCGTGATCTGGCGCACCCTGATGTAGCCGACCGTACCGTCGAGCGAGTAGGTGACGTTTTGCTCCTTATAGGAAGAGCACGTGAGCGCGGTGGTATAGGAGGTGCCCGTCTCGGCGCCGACCGAGGAGGGCCGCATCCACGTGACCACGACCGTCTCGCCCGCGTTGCGAGAAAGACCGCTGATAGCCTCGGTGACCGACCAGTCATGCGAGGTGTCGCCGTCGATACCGACCAGCACGTCGCCCTGCTGGACGCCAGCCGCTTCGGCAGCGGAGCCCGAGAACACATCGGAAACGAGGGCGCGACCGTTGTAGTCTGAGAACAGGACGCCGACGCCGTTGTAGGCACCGTCGGAGCTGTCCTTCACGAAGGACGCATAGCGCGACGGGTCGAGGTACTCGAAGTATTTGTCGTCGCATGCGCTCGAGAAGCCCTTGAAGACCTCCTTGGTCGCCTCGTCGAGGTCGTAGCCGTTGAGGTCGCTCTTTGCAAGGACGTCCTCGACTTCGCTCAAGCGGGCGGAGATGGAGTCATACGGGGACTTCTTCACATCCGTCGACTGGGTGCCAGCTTTCTGAACGCCGGGGATGGAGAACCCGAGCGAGACAAGGAACTGGTCCTGGCTGCGCAGGGCGAACCCGGCGACGAAGGCCACGGCAATTGCCACGACGAAGCACAGCAGGCGCAGGATGCGCTTGTTCCGCCTGTGCTCGCGCTCGGCCATCGCCGCGCGCTGCTTGGTATCACCGTGCTTCGCCATGGGAATCTATCTCGTTCGCGCTTTCTACACCTTGAGGTAGCGACGCATTGCGAGCGCCGAACCGAACAGGCCGATGATCAGGCCCGCGATCACGAGCCCAACGTAGATGATCGCGAAGGTGCCGGCGTTCACGTCGATCGCGAGGAACTTGAGCGCTCCCGCGAGCTTCGGCAGCGCCAGGTTGCGCAAAAGTTCGAGCACGCCGACCGCGAACAGCGAGCCGATGATTGCATGCAGCGAACCTTCCATGAGAAAGGGCCCGCGGATGAAGCCGTTCGACGCGCCGACGAGGCGCATGATGGCAATTTCCTTGCGGCGCGCGAGGATAGCCAGGCGAATCGTGTTGTTGATGAACACAAGCGCGATGAAGATGAGCAGCACGATGAGCGCAATGCCGATATAGCGGACGTAAGACGTCAGCTGGAAGAGCTGTGCGACCGACTTCTGACCATATTTAAGCGACTCGGAAGGCGAATCGTAGCCGCAGATGGAAGCGAACGTGGAGTTCTGCTCGATCTGGCTCGCCACATCCTCAACAAGCTTCGGGTCCGAAAGCTCGACCTCGATGGAGGCAGGCAGCGGGTTCTGCCCGTCGAGCGCATCGACGATGTCGGAGTTCGACGTGGCCTTGAAGTTCTCGAGCGCCTGGTCCTTCGTGGTGAAGTCGACTGATGCGACGCCGTCTATGCCGCGGATGAAATCCTCGACCTTGTCGATGTCAGACTGTGAGGCGTCATCGGAGATGAACGCCGAGATGCCGACCTCGTTCTCGACCGACGACATGACATTATTCACCACAACGCCGCCCACGAGGAAGATGCCGATGATGAGCAGCGAGAGGAAAATCGTGACGATGGAACCCAAGGTGGTGGAGAGGTTGCGCGTGAACCCGTGCAGCGACTCCTTGAAGAAGTAACCGAGACTACGCATCGAAACCGTACACCCCCCTGTCCTGGTCGCGGGTAAGGCGGCCGCGATCGAGCGCGATGACACGGCGGCGCATGTTGTCGACCATCTCGCGGTCGTGAGTTGCCACGAGCACTGTGGTGCCCGTGCGGTTGATGCGCTCGAGCAGATCCATGATGCCGCGCGAAGTTTGCGGGTCGAGGTTGCCCGTAGGCTCGTCGCAGATGAGCAGCGGCGGGCGGTTCACGATGGCGCGAGCGATGGAGACGCGCTGCTGTTCGCCGCCGGAGAGCTGGTCGGGGCGCTTGTTCAGCTTGTCCTGCAGGCCGACGAGGCGAAGCACCTCGGGCACCTGCGTCTTGATGACGTGGCGCGACTTGCCGATAACCTCGAGCGCGAAGGCAACGTTCTCGAAGACCGTCTTGTTCGGCAGGAGCTTGAAGTCCTGGAACACGCATCCGATATTGCGGCGCAGGTACGGCACACGCCAGTTGCGCATGGTCGTCAAGTCCTCGTTCGCGATGTAGATATGGCCTTCCGTAGGCGTGACCTCGTGAATCAGCATACGGATGAACGTGGTCTTGCCGGATCCCGAATGGCCGACGAGGAAGATGAACTCGCCCGCGTAAATCTGCAGGGAGATGTCGGAAAGTGCCGGCTTGTTCGGCTGCGCCGGGTAGATCTTCGTGACATGGTCGAAGGTGATGACGGGAGACGACGTTTGCTGAGGCGTGTCCGCGACATCGAGTACGGGAAGCGACTGGGAGAGCTGCTGGGTTGCCTGAGCCTGACGGCTGTGCGCCCCCGCCCTCGAACGCGGGCGCGGCGCGCCCGACTGGGCAGCGGGACGCGAGGCGTTCCCGCGGCTGGAAACATCTGTCACAGTTTGCTCCGTTCGAATAGTGATGTACTGAGACAGTCCAATTCTAGTAGTAATGCATCCCGCGCGCCACCGTCCCAGCTCACGCTTGCGCAAAAACCACAAGGGCGCACCTCCCGCTGGAGATGCGCCCTTCTTTCATGAAATGCAATCGGCCCTGCGAGGGGAACCACCGCCCGTAAAGCTACTTGCGACCCCGGGCGCGCTTCACGGCTTCGACGATCGCCGCGGCGTCGAGGTTGAAATAGCCGAGCAGCTCCTCAAACTCGCCGGACTTGCCGAAGCGGTCCTGCACACCCACGAACTCGCAGGGAGCGGGGTTCTTGCGGGCGAGGCACTCCGCCACGGCGGAACCGAGGCCGCCATGCACGCTGTGCTCCTCAGCGACCACGCAGCAACCCGTCTTCGCAACGCTTGCCGTGATCGTGTCCTCGTCGAGCGGCTTCACCGAAAACGCGTCGATGACCTCGATGGACACACCTTCCTCGGCGAGCATGTCGGCCGCCGCAAGCGCCTCGCGGATTTCCACGCCGCAGGCGACGACGGTCGCGTCGGAACCCTCGCGCAGCACATAGGCGCGGCCGATCTCGAGCTCGACGTCATCATCGTAGACACAAGGCACGGCAGCGCGGCCCATGCGGACATACACCGGGCCCGGCGTCTTCGCGGCGAGCTTGATGGCAGCGCGCGCGCCGGCATAGTCGGCGGGAACGAGCACGCGCATGTTGGGCAGCCCGCGCATAAGCGAGACGTCTTCGAGCATCTGATGCGAGCCGCCGTCGGGGCCGACCGAGACGCCCGCGTGCGTCGGGCAGATCTTCACGTCGAGGTTGCTGTAACACACGGTGTTGCGAATCTGGTCGTAGGCACGGCCCGTGCCGAACACGGCGAACGACCCCGTGTAGGCGACATGCCCCGTAAGGGCAAGGCCCGCCGCGACGTCAATCATGTTCTGCTCGGCGATACCGCAGTTGAACAGCTTTTCCGCGTTTTCGGGCGCGGCAGCGGCGAACTTCTTGGTAGTGGTGGAACCGGTGAGGTCGGCGTCGACCGCGACGACGGGCACACCCTCCTCCGCGAGTTCGGCGAGCGTCGCACCGAAGGCGGCGCGGGTTGCGAGTTTCTTTTCGGCCATTTCGGCGCTTGCGAGCTTAACCACGGCAAACCTCCTCATCACACGCCGCTTCAAGCTCGGCGAGCGCGGCTTCAAGCTGCTCGGCGGACGGCGCCTTGCCGTGCCAACCAGCCTCGTTCTCCATAAACGACACGCCCTTGCCCTTCACCGTCTCGGCGATGACGGCATGGGGCTTCCCATCGCGGGAGCTCTTGCAGGCGTTGAGCACCTCGATCAGCGCGTCGATATCGTGGCCGTCAACGTGGCGGACATCCCATCCGAACGCCTCGAACTTCACGCCCAGGTCCTCGGGACTGCACACCTCGGTCACCTTGCCGTCGATCTGTAGGCCGTTGTGGTCGATGATGGCAGTGAGATTGTCAAGCTTGCGGTGCGCGGAGAACATGGCCGCCTCCCACACCTGTCCTTCTTCGCATTCGCCGTCGCCGAGAAGTGTGAAGACCGAGCCCTCCTTGCCGTCGAGCGCAAGGCCGCACGCCGTGCCTGCGGCGATGGAGAGGCCCTGGCCCAGCGAGCCGGTGGACACCTCAACGCCCGGGCAGAGATTGCAGTCGGGATGGCCTTGCAGACGCGTCCCCAGCTTGCGAAGCGTCATAAGCTCCTCGACGGGGAAATAGCCCGCATGGGCGAGCACGGCGTAGAGCGCCGGCGCCGCATGGCCCTTTGCCAAAAAGAACCAGTCGCGACCCTCCATCTTGGGATTTTTCGGGTCGTGCTTGAGCACACCGCCGAAGTACAGCGACGTCAAGATGTCAGTGCACGACAGCGATCCCCCCGGATGCCCGCTTTTCGCTTCCGCGATCATGCGCAGAATGTCGCAGCGCAGATCTGTCGCCACACGCGTAAGGTCGGTCATTGCAGTCCTTTCTTTATTGCGAAACTCGCCACTTGTGATAACCGATCACGAATTGCTCGATATCGCCCGCGAGCACAGCGTCAACATTGCTCGTCTCAACGCCGCTGCGCAGGTCTTTCACCAGCTGATAAGGATACAACACGTAGTTGCGGATTTGGCTGCCGAACGAGTTTTCCATGCGTTCGCCGCGCAGCTCGTCAATCTGCTCCTCGCGCTTGCGCTGCTCGATTTCGTAGAGCTTGGCGCGCAGCACGCGGAAGGCGGATTCCTTGTTCTGCAGCTGCGATTTCTCGTTTTGGCAGGTCACAACGATTCCTGTGGGAATATGGGTCAGACGCACGGCAGAGTCGGTCGTGTTCACGCACTGCCCGCCGGGGCCGCTTGAGCGGTACACGTCGACGCGCACGTCGACGGGGTTCAAGTCGACCTCGATATCGTCGGGAAGAACAGGGAGCACCTCCACGCTCGCGAACGTGGTGTGGCGGCGCTTCTTATCGTCGGTCGGGGAGATGCGCACGAGACGGTGGACGCCGTTCTCGCTTGTGAGCATGCCGTAGGCGTTTCGCCCCTCGATCTGGATAGTCGCCTTGTCAAGGCCGATGCCCTCGCCGGGAACCGCGTCGAGCACGGTGACCTTCCAGCCCTTGTCCTCGGCGTAGTGCAGATACATCTTGTAGAGCATCTCGGTCCAGTCCTGCGCCTCGAGCCCGCCCGATCCCGGGTTGACCGACAGAATCGCGTCGCCCGCGTCGAAGCGCCCGGAGAACCACGAGGAGATTTCAAGCCCGTCGAGCTCCTCGTCGAGCTTCGTGAGCAGGGATTTTGCTTCCTCGGCGAACGACTCGTCTTCGTCTGCGAGCTCCGCCGCCGCGCGCACGTCGTCGAGCAGCGCGCAGGCGCCGTCGTATTCGGCGATGACATCGCGCAAGTTCGACGCCTGCTTCGAGACGCTTTGCGCGCGCGACGTGTCGTCCCAAAAGCCTGGCGAGGCAATTTGAGCGTCGAGCCTCTGCAGCTCGACCGTCTTGTCGTCGATGTGCAGGTACGCATGCGAGTCGGCAACACGCTGTGCGGCGATGTCGATGTGTTCTATCAATTCTTTGTCAGCCATAGCTTGTTTATGTTACCAGCAAAAACGCCCCACCGTATATGACGTGGCGCGTCGTGCATAGTTTCTTCGCGGACGGACGCCTGTATGCGGCGGCAGACGGCAGCAGACGGTACAGCCTTGCATCAGGACGGGCGGCAGCAGGCGGCACCGCCTCACAGCAGATGCGCCATATACAACGGCAGGCGCGTGAGGTCGCTCCTCGCTCCAATTCATGGCTAAATGCCATTCATACACGAATGGCACGGTGCAAGTGGCTCTGAATATACACGAATGGCACGGTCCCGTTGCGATGGCGCGAGAACAGTCTATGCGCAAAGGCACGAAAAAGGCCCGCTTCCCTAGGGAAGCGGGCCTGAGCAGATGGACATGGCAGAGCGTGGCAACCGCTGTATATAACCTTACGCCAAAATAGGTAATGCCGCGAGAGCGCTAATCCTGGTACATGCCGTGGCACTTCTTGAATTTCTTGCCGCTGCCGCAGGGGCAAGGATCGTTGCGGCCGACGTTCGCGAAGGGGTCGTTCTTGTCCTTGACATACGTCGTGGGCTTCGGCGCGGCGGGCTTGGGCGCCTCTCCGGCTTGAACCGCCTGCGCCGCGGCCGGCGCCGCCTTGATATCGGACTCGGTGAGCGCGTCTTCGGGCTTCGAGTAGCTCAAACGGCCCTCGAGCGGATTTCGCTCCTCGGGGATGGGTTCCTGCTTCACGGCAATCTGCAAGCGCAGAAGCGTGCGCAGGTAGTCCTCGTACATGCTGGCGGTCAGGCGCTGGAAGGCGGCGTACGCCTCGTTCTTGTACTCGACGAGCGGGTCACGCTGGGCGAAGGCGCGCAGACCGATGCCGGTTTTCAGGTAGTCCATCTCGGCGAGGTGGGCCATCCAGCGCGTATCGATGATGCGCAGCATGACCTGGCTTTCCAGGTTGCGCATCATGTCGGCACCAAGCAGGTTCTCCTTCTCGGCGTAGATGCCCTCGAGGTACTCGGTGAGCGCGTCGGCGACGTTTTCCGGTTCGTCGTCGTGGTCGATCGACGCGACGTGGAAGTCGTTGTTGCCGGTCATGCCGGCGGCCCACGTGTCGACCGCCTTCACGTCCCAGTCGTCGAATGCGGCGCGCTCGGGGCAGTTCTCCTCCACCACAGCGGAGGCGGCGTCGGAGATGATGCCGGGGATGCGACCGTTCATGTCCTTACCGTCCAAGATGGAGTTGCGCTCCTCGTAAATCACCTTGCGCTGCAGGTTCATGACGTCGTCGTATTCGAGGACGTTCTTACGCGCGGCGAAGTGCATCGTCTCGACCTGGCGCTGCGCGCTCTCGATCGCCTTCGACACCATAGACGCCTGAATGGGCTGGTCGTCGGGCATGTTCGTCTTCTCCATCATGCTGGAGATGGAATCCATGCGGTTGCCGCCGAACAGGCGCATGAGGTCGTCTTCGAGCGAAAGGTAGAACTGCGTCGTGCCCGGGTCGCCCTGGCGTCCCGCACGGCCGCGCAGCTGGTTGTCGATACGGCGCGACTCGTGGCGCTCGGTGCCGATGACGCACAGGCCACCCGCGGCGAGCACCTCCTCGTTTTCCTGTTTGCAAATGGTGCGCGCACGAACGAGTGCCTCGTCGCGTTTCTCATCCGACGGCGCAGGGGCTGCGTTCTCGGGGACCTCCTCGCCCTCGGCAGGCTCGTCGTCGATATGGCGCGAGGGATCGAAGCCCCACTCGCGCAGCACGTCCTCGGCGAGCACGTCGGGGTTGCCGCCGAGCAGGATGTCCGTGCCGCGGCCTGCCATGTTGGTCGCGATGGTCACCGCGCCCACGCGGCCGGCCTGCGCGATGATGTGAGCCTCGCGCTCGTGGTTCTTCGCGTTCAGAGTCTCGTGCTTGATGCCGCGCTTGTCCAAAAGGCGGGACAGGCGCTCGGAGCTCTCGATCGAGACCGTGCCGATCAGGCAGGGCTGGCCCGCCTCGTGGCGCGCCGCAACGTCGTCGGCGACGGCGTTGAACTTCGCGTCGACCGTGCGATAGACCAGGTCGTTCTCGTCGATACGGGCGACGGGCCTGTTCGGCGGGATGGCGACGACTGGCAGCTTGTAGATTTCGCGGAACTCCTTGTCCTCGGTCATGGCGGTACCGGTCATGCCCGAGAGCTTCTCGTAGAGGCGGAAGTAGTTCTGCAGCGTGATGGTCGCGAGCGTCTGGTTCTCCTCACGAACGAGCACATGCTCTTTCGCCTCGAGCGCCTGATGGAGGCCCTCGGAGTAGCGGCGGCCCTCCATGATGCGGCCCGTGAACTCGTCGACGATCTTCACTTCCCCGCCGACGACGACGTAATCGACGTCACGATGGAAGAGGAACTGCGCCTTTAAGGCTTGCTGCAGGTGGTTCGCGAGCAGGCCGGACGGGTCGGCGTAGATGTCGTCGATGCCGAGTGCGGACTCGATCTTCTCAAGGCCGACCTCAGTGGCGTTGATCGTCTTTTTGGCCTCGTCCATCTCGAAGTCCTCATCGAGCACGAGGTGCGGCATGACGCGGGCGAACTTGTTGTAGGTGTCGGCCGCGCGCGTTCCCGCGCCCGAGATGATGAGCGGCGTTCGCGCCTCGTCGATGAGGATCGAGTCGACCTCGTCGACGATGGCGAAATGGTGGCCGCGCTGCACGCGGGCGGAGGCCCTCGTGACCATGTTGTCGCGCAGGTAGTCGAAGCCGAACTCGGAGTTCGTGCCGTAGGTGACGTCGGCCTTGTAGGCGGGGGTCTTCTGCGCGGGGCGCATGCCGTTTTGGATCAGGCCGACCTCCATGCCGAGGAAGCGGTAGATCTGGCCCATCCACTCGGAGTCGCGGCGGGCGAGGTAATCGTTCACGGTGACGATGTGGACGTTGTCGCCCGAAAGCGCATTCAGATAGCCCGCAAGGGTGGACACGAGCGTCTTGCCTTCGCCCGTCTTCATCTCGGCGATCTGCCCATCGTTTAGAGCCATGCCACCGATGAGCTGCACGTCGAAGTGGCGCAGCCCCGTCGTGCGCACCGACGCCTCGCGCACCGCGGCGAACGCTTCGGGGAGAAGGGCCGCCGTGTCCTCGCCCGCAGCCGCGCGCTCGCGCAGGGAGTCGGAGAAAGCGCGCAGCTCGGCGTCGGTTTTCGGTTTGATTGAGGCCTCAAGGCCGTTGATGGTATCGACGATGGCCTGGTAGCGCTTGAGCTGCTTGCCCTCGCCCATCGTGAGAAGCTTCGATAAGAAACCCATGTATGCCGTCTTTCGTAAGAGCCCTATGTTCGTGAGCACCGCGCGAGAGCACGGCACGCAACCTCCTGTACTCTAGCATAAGGCTTGCATGGACCTGGGAAATCCACTACACGACCAGATGCTATGATTCTCGCTTAAAAATGATGCTGTTATGGGGAAATATCGCGAATCGACTACTCGAGCGCCTCCTCGGCCTCTACCGCGCTGCGGTATAAAGCGACGATCGACGGCGACGGGTCGATGCCGAGCTCTTCTACAAGATACCTTCGGCACGAGAGGTAGGTGTCGATTGCGGCGGCGCGCTGGCCGGCACCGAGCTGCGCCTCCATGAGCGCGGCGCACGCGTCCTCGCGAGAGCGGTCGCGACCGGCCGCCTCGCGCGCGAACCACAGCGCCGCGCGGGGCTCGCCTGACTCCAAAAGCCGCCCCGACGCGCACACAAGCGAGTCGACGAGGTTAATGCGAAGACGCCTGCGCGCAGCCGCGATGTCGTCGTTGACGCTTTCGCTCGGCAGAAGGTCGCCCGAGTACGACCCGTCGATCGCCTCAAGGTGGTCCCGCCAGCGCTCAAGGTCGATCTCGCCGAAGCTCAAGGCGCGGCAAATGGAATCGAGCTCGGCAACGTCGCTTCGCAGAAGCCGAGCGTCAAGGCGAACACCACCCTGGTCGCGAAGGAGATAGGGGCACGTGCCCTCGTAGTCGAGCCCCCGCTTGAGCTGGCTCCACACCGAGTAGAAGTTCTTGATTGCGCAGCCGTGGGGGCTGTCGGGCCAAAGCGTCTCCAGCAGGCGCTCGCGGGAGAGCTCGCGGCCGCGGGCGAGCACGAGAAGCGCAAGGAGCGTCTTCGTTTTCTGCCTACTGAACGCTTGCATGTCGACTTGATGCTCACCGATACGAACGTCGAGCCCGCCGAGGAGCCGCACGTAGAGGATCGGGGCTGAGCTTCCAGGCGCACCCGGCGCCTCCGAGCGGATCGGGCGGGCCTCATAACGGTCGCGCGAGGAGCGCTCACGTTCGGCCCGCGCGCGCTCCTCCCGAAGCGAATCACGCCTGTGAGCTGCACATTCGGTGAAGCGGGCAGCCTCTATGGCGCGCGCCGCCGCAAGCGCGTCGGCAGCGGGCGAGAATCGCGTCGACAAGGAACCCTCCTCAACCGCCCGGGAAAGCGACATCACCAAGAAGGCGCACTGCCAGGACATGGCGGCAGAAGGCGTGCGCGCGGCCAGGTCGCAGGCCCACAGGGCGACGCGCTCGACTGCGCGTGCGTCCTCGGGCGACGCGAAGCCCGGCGTCTTCTTCTGCGCAAGAGCCCAGAACGCCATGGCAGCGGCGAAGACGAGCGGCCCGTCGGGCGCGCCGCGCGAGGCGAGCTCGCCCCACGCCTCCGCAAGAGGCATCACCCCCTTGCCAACATGTGCCGCGACGAGGGAAAACGCGGCAGCGGGAGCGATCGGACCCCCGACTTTGGCGCGGGCGGCGAAGTCGGCTGCCACCGATTCCGCGCGGCGACGGTCCTCGTCGTCTCCCAAACAGGAGGCAACGAGCAGCAACCGCGAACGCGATTCGGGATCGATGCTGCGCGAGAAGGCGAACTTGCGCGCGAGGAACAGCGCACAGGCGGCATCGTCGAGCGCGGCCAAACGTACCGCCTCGTCGGCAGCGAGGAGGATCCTGTTCTGGCGCGCGTTCTTTCCTGCGTAAACAAAGAGCTCGTGAGCAGGCTTGAAGCACGCCGCTGAGAGGAGGTCGGCACCGTGAGCGGCAAGCCAGCTCGCACAGGCCGGCTTCGTCGCGAAAGAGCGGACGACGGCGCATGCCCGTGCGGCCACCCCGCGTTCGAGCAGCATCGCCGCAATGCATACCGCAAGCTCGCTCGCGTCCCCGCACGTCGACCCGTCGACGACCCGGTCCACCGCCCGCGAAAAGCCCTGGGCAAGCACGGGAACATCGACGGCAACAGCATCGAAAGAGTCCTCCCGAGCGCAGACACCGAGGAACGGATAGTCCTCCTCTATCAGGGAAATCGCCTCGTTCGCATGACGCGCACCCACAAGCGAAACGAGCTCGGAGAGGCTTCCCTTCCCCATCGCCAGCATGAGAAACGCCGCGAGCAGAACGCTTGCAGGCGGCTCTTCGGCGGCCATGCCCGCGACGAGGCGGCCTCCATCGTCCGAGCCCCACGCAACGCACGCCGCGCGGCACTTCGCATGTGGGGAGTCCGCCGCCCGCACAGTATGCTTCATCTCATCGTCAGTAAGCAGAAAGCGGCGCGCTGAGAGCTTCACCCTGTCGCGATGCAAATCGGAATAGGCGTCGCAGGTTGGCGTGCACGTTACGAGGACCTCGCTTCCCGCAGCGAGCAGCTCGTCTACGACCTCGGAAAACACCTCGACCCGCGAGGCGTCCATGCGCGGCAGGTCGTCGAACACCACAAGCGAGCCCGCGCCACCGATTTCGGCCACACGCGATGCGATGATACCGGCGTCGAGGTCGCGCAGGAAGCACGGGCTTTCGCAGTTGACCCAGAACGTTTTTCTGAACGAGAAGACGACCTGCGCATATTCCGCAGCAACCGTCGATTTGCCGAAGCCTGTTGGAGCGACGAGGAAACGCGCGACGTCGCGGGAGCGCAGAAGGTCCGCGATGAGATGGGGGCGGGAATGGGTCGCAGAAGAAGCGACGTGCTTGGGGCGGCGGCCCCTGCATGAGCACGACATCAGAAAGTCGGACATTGGTGTCCCTCTCCCAAAAGCAAAAGCCACAGTCGGCGAGTCTACGCGTCGAACCGATGAACCGCCATACCGTATGTACGAACAAGGCCTTCGCAACCGCGGGCGCCTTTCGGCTTCGTGTCCCGGAAAGAACCCTGGCACATGAGGTCCTGAAAACAAGAAAAGCCTGCAGCGCGCCTTCTGTCGGAGCACTGCAGGCAACTAAAGCGAATTGGGAAGATACCGAAGGAAACAGCGCACGACCGGACGCGCTTCAGCAGACGATTGGGCGCGATTTTGCCGCATTCGCGCCAGACCCCTGTCGCCTGTTCGCCGCGTTCGCGCCGCGATTTCGCCGCCTGCCCGTCAAGTTCCTGCCAGGTTTCAGCCTATTTCTTGGGCAGAAGCTTCGAGATGCGGTCGGAGTACTCGACGTCGCAAAGCCCCGCTTCCTTCGCCAAATCGAGCACGGGGGCGTCGTTCCACAGCTCCTCGAGGCGGTAATACTCGCGCGTCTCGGGCTGGAAGACGTGCACGACGATCTGGCCGTAATCGAGCAGCGACCACGATCCGTCCTGCGTTCCTTCGACATGGAAGGGCTTCACGCCGCCCTTGTCTCGCAAATCCTCCTTGATGGCATCGACGATCGAGTTCACCTGGCGGCTGTTGGACGCCGTGACGATCACGAAAAAGTCGGTCTCGCCGACAAGCTCCGCCACGTCCTGCACAAGGATGTCGGTTGCCTTCTTCTCGTCGGCCGCCTGGGCGGCGATAATCGCGAGCTCTCGCGAGGTTTTCTGTTCGTTAGCGCTCACTTGCGCTCCTTTCGCTTTGCGTTTATGTACGGTTTCTCGTTTTTCACCGCGTAGGCGTTCCATATTTCCACCGTGCGCGGATGCAGCGTCTTTCCTTGCTCGATGATGAGAATCGTCCAGTACCCGAGCACTGCAACGTAGAGCTCCTCGAGCGTCACGCGGCCGATTTGGGCACGCAGCTCATCAACGCGCCCGAAACGTCGGTTCGGCTCAAGCGCATCGGCACAGTAGAGTACCATATCGAGCGGCGTCATATCGATCTCGCCCGTGGTGTGGCGCTCGATTGCCTGCAGGATGCCTGCGGAAATAGCGGGGTACTCCCGCCCGAGCGCAGCGGCGGCAGTCGGACCGTGCAGAAGGCGCGGCTGGTGCTCCAGAATCCACGGGTTCACCTGAAGTCCCAACTCGCGGACGCGTTCGCGAATCTCCTCGTCATCGTAGGCCTTGTCCCAGTCGTGCAAAAGTCCCGCGAGCCGGGCCTCGCGCACATCGACCCCGTAGGCTCGCGCGAGAATCTCGGCCTCCTCGACCACGCCCATCACATGGGTAAAGCGCTTCTTGCTGACGCGCTGCTCGAGCTCCGCCTTGCGTTCTTCGAAGAACGCCTCGCCGAGCACCTCGGCGGAATCGCCGCCGCTTTCCTTCCCCACCGTTTAACGCTCCTTTCGGTACAGGCCATGCTCGCATATGTAATCGCGCACACGCGACATAGTGAGGTATCTGATTGATTTGCCCTCGCTGACACGGCGCCGCAGGTCGCTTGAAGAGACCGACAGCCCCGTGACCTCGAGAAAGTCCACTGTGAAGGGGCTTTTCTCGAAGGTGGCTCGCATCTCGTCGTCAAGCGTATAACCCGGGCGCGTCACGGCGACGAACCGCGCGAGCCCCGCGACCGCTTCGCTTTCGTGCCAGCGGAAGATCTTCGCGACCGCGTCGGCGCCCGTGATGAACACGAGCTCGACGTTGTCGGGATAATGCGCCCGCAACTCGCGCAACGTATCGACGGTGTAAGTGTCGCCGCCACGCTCGATCTCCATCGCGCTCACGTCGAAGGCGGGGTTGCTCTCGGTCGCAAGGCGGCACATGGCAAGCCGGTCGTCCGAGGGCGTGACGTCGCGGTCGCGCTTGAAGACGGGGCTGCCGACGGGAATGAACACCACCGCGTCGAGCCCGTACGCCTCGCACACCTGTTCAGCGCAGGCAAGATGCCCGATGTGGATGGGGTCGAAGGTGCCGCCCATGATGCCCAACCGGGCAGGCGCGCCGTCCGCCCCCAAGTTGTCGAGGCCCTCGCTCACGACGGGTAAACGGCGCGAGGCCACCTCACCAGGACACGGGGCCGCCTGGGCTCGGCACGGAGTCGCTCGGCCGGGCAGCGGCGCACGCACGCTCGATTCGCTTGCCAGCGTTTCCTCCCCCATGCGCTAGGACCTCACCTGGCCGTCGCCTCGCAGCACGTACTTGTACGAGGTCAGCCCGTCGGTCGCGAAGGGACCGCGCACGTGCAGCTTCTGCGTGGAGATGCCGATCTCAGCGCCGAGGCCGAACATGCCGCCGTCCGTGAAGGCCGTCGAAGCGTTCGCGTAGACCGCCGCCGCGTCGACCTCGTTTAAGAAACGCTCGATCGCCAAAGCGCCCGCAGGGTCGCTCGGGTCCGCCACGATGGCCTCCGAGTGCATCGTGCCGTAGCGGTTCACGTGGGCAATGGCCTCGTCGACGCCCGCGACGCACTTCACCGCGATTTCGGGACCTAAATATTCGGTTTCCCAATCCTGCTCGCTCGCGCGGTCGACGCGCAGCGCGTTTTGCCCCTGCCCGCGCAAAGCCCCCGCGACAAGCGCAGCCTCGCAGGCCAGCTCGTCGGCATGGATCGTCACCTCGCGATCGGCCAGCTCGGAAAGTGCCTTGGGAAGAAACTCGGCGGCGATGGACTCATCGACGAGCAGCGTCTCGCAGGCGTTGCAGACCCCGAAGCGGCGGCACTTCGCGTTCACGAGGATCTCGCGCGCCATGTCGAAGTCGGCGGATTCGTGCACGTAGACGTGGCAGTTTCCCGTTCCCGTCTCGATGACGGGGACCTTGGCCGTCTCCACGCAATGGCGGATGAGCCCCGCGCCGCCACGGGGAACGAGCACGTCGATCAGGCCGTGGAGCCCCATGAGGACGTCGGTCGCCGCGCGATCGGTCGAGGCAACGATGCCGATCGAACCCTCGGGCATGCCCGCCTGCTCCGCCGCAGCCGAAATCACGCGCGCGATGGCCGCACACGAGCGGGCCGCCATCGACCCGCCGCGCAAGATGCAGGCGTTTCCTGACTTCAGGCAAATGCCGGCAGCGTCGGCGGTCACGTTCGGGCGCGCCTCGTACACGACGGCGACAACGCCCAAAGGGACGCTTACGCACTCGAGGCGGATTCCCGACTCGAGGGTGCGCTGCTCGAGCGTGCGGCCGAGCGGGTTGGGAAGCTCAGCTAGGCTCTCGAGCGCGACGGCCATGTCCTCGATGCGCGCGTCGGTGAGGAGCAGCCGATCGATGAGGCTCTCCTTCGTGCCCTTCTCACGCGCGGCGGCCACGTCAGCCGCGTTTGCCTCAAGAACCGCAGGCGCGCTTTCGCGCAGCGCTTGTGCCATGGCGTGCAGGGCGCCGTTGCGCTCGTCGTCGCTCGTCTGGGCCAGGCGCACGCTTGCCGCGCGAGCCCGCTTGGCGAGCATCTCAATCTCTTCGTACATGCCTGAACCTTTCTCTCGCCCGTTCCCCTCGGTTATCCCAGCTCACTGGGTGGTTCTCAATCCCTACTCGAAGGCGATCAGCTCGTCGCGGTGGATAACCGGCTTGTCGGCGAACGCCGCGAGCAGGCGGTTGCGCTCGAGCTCCTCGCGCGTGCGCCCGCAGGCAAGCTCCACCTCGTCGCTCGAGAACGCCGTGCGGCCGCGGGCGATCACATGCCCCGTCGCGTCTTTCACGTCGACGATGTCGTCGTCGTTGAAGCGCCCCTCGACACGCGAGATGCCCACCGACAGAAGCGAGCTGCCGCGGTGGAGCAGCGCGTTCTTCGCGCCGTCGTCGACGATGAGCGCGCCACGTGCGGAGTCGCCGAGCGCAATCCACAGCTTGCGCGGCGTAATCTCGTGCGGGCGCTCGCTCGCCGCGAAACGCGTGCCGATGCGGTCGCCGAAAGCTGCGTGCACGATAGCGTCGGGAGCGTGGCCGAGACAGATGGTCATGGGAATGCCCGCCGCCATAAGCACGCGCGCGGCCTTGATCTTGGTGATCATGCCGCCCGAGCCGACGACGCTTCCCGCGTCTCCCGCGACGCCCATGATGCTCTCGTCGATGCGTTCGACGCGCTCGATCAGGTGCGCGCCTTTGACCTTCGTCGGGTTCGCGTCGTAAAGCCCGTCGATATCAGAGAGGATCACCATAAGCTCCGCCTCGACAAGACAGGCCACGAGCGCAGCGAGCGTATCGTTGTCGCCGAAGCGGATCTGCTCGACCGACACCGTGTCGTTCTCGTTCACGATGGGAACGACCCCCATCTCAAGCAAGCGGGAAAGCGTGTCGCGCGCGTGGAGATACGCCGTGCGGTCGGCAGTGTCTCGCCTGGTCAAAAGCACAAGGGATGTGGTAATCCCATGCTGGGCGAACGCGCGGGCGTAGCCTGCCGAAAGCGCGCTTTGCCCCACCGAGGCCGCCGCCTGAAGGCTCGGCATGTCGGTGGGCCGCCGCTCAATGCCAAGCGCCTCGAGCCCGCACGCGATGGCCGCGCTCGTCACAATGATGGGCGAGAAGCCCGCCTCGCGCACGCGGGCGACCTGGCGCGCGACATCGTCGAGAAACGCGTAGTCGATCTTGCTCTCCGACGTGGTGAGCGTCGAAGAGCCGATCTTAACCACAAGCGGACGCAGATGGGCAGCAAGGTGCGCCTCGCGCGTCCCATGGTTTTCATGGGCACCGCGGCCCTCGCCCGCAGCGGGATTGTCAATCTTGGCCTCGTTCATTAGATGTCGAGCTCCTCGAACGCGTCGTCTGCCGTCGCCGACTCAAACTCGAACGCGCGCCCCACGATGCGGATCTCGTCGCCGTTGCGGGCGCCCGCCTTCGCAAGCGCGTCCTCCACGCCGATGCGCTTGAAACGGTGTTGCAGGAAGGCGATGGCGTCCTCGTTTTCCCAGTCCGTCTGGATAACCATGCGCTCAACCTGACCACCCTCCACGCGGAAGACGCCGTCGGAGAGCTTGCGCACGGTGAAGCGGCGGTCGCGCATCTCGCGCTTGTGCTCCCACACGTGGTCGAACTCCGGCTGCTCGGCGGCCTTCGCGCGAGCCTCTTCGCGCAGCTCGTGCACCTTCGTCGCGATGGCGGCCTTGAGCGAGTCGACGCCCTTGCCCGTGAGCGCGCTGATGCAGTAGAGCTTCGGGTCGATGGGGCTGTCCGCGAACTCGTCGCCGCCGGCCGCGGCGATGGAGTCGGCCCGCACACGCTCGGCGAGCTTCTTGCAGATCTCCTCGGTACCGGGGACGTCGATCTTGTTGGCCACGACGATGCGCGGGCGGGACGCGAGATCGCTCGCGTACAGCTCGAGCTCGCGGTTGATCACCTCGTAGTCGTTCAAAGGGTCGCGCCCCTCGTAGTCGCCCGTGAGGTCGACCACGTGCACGATGAGCGCGGTGCGCTCGATGTGGCGGAGGAACTCGTGCCCGAGCCCACGCCCCTCGTGCGCGCCCTCGATAAGGCCGGGGACGTCGGCGCAGACGAAGCTCAGATCGCCGCTCGTCGCCACGCCCAAATTCGGGACAAGCGTCGTGAACGGGTAGTCGCCGATCTTCGGTCGGGCCGCCGAGATCTTCGAGATGAGCGAGGACTTCCCCGCCGAAGGCATGCCCACAAGCGCCGCGTCGGCCATGAGCTTCATCTCAAGCTCGACCCACTGCTCCTGCGAAGGCTCGCCCAACTCGGCGAACGCAGGGGCGCGGCGTGTGGACGTGACGAAGTGCACGTTTCCGCGGCCGCCGACGCCGCCGAGCGCCACGGTGATGCGCTCGCCGTCGTGCGTGAGGTCGGCGATGAGCTCACCCGTTTCCTTCGTTTCCTCGAAGTACTCGTGGACCACCGTGCCCACAGGCACCTTCAAGATCATGTCCTCACCGTCGGCGCCGCGCATGCGCGAGCCCTTGCCGTGCGTGCCGCGCTCAGCCTTGAAGTGGTGTTTGAAGCGGTAGTCGATCAGCGACGAGACACCCAGGTCGGCCTGGATGACGACGTTGCCGCCGTGACCGCCGTCGCCGCCGTCGGGGCCGCCTTTGGGGACGTGCGCCTCGCGACGGAAGGACATGCAGCCCGCGCCGCCGTCGCCGCCTTTGACGTATATGCGTACCTTGTCTACGAACATGGGGGATCCTTAGCTGCCAGGGCGGGCATCATGTGCGCCCGCGTTGTCTGGATTGTAAACGAAAGGCGCCCTCTGATATGCAGGGGGCGCCTCGAAAACCGACTATCTATGCTGATTGCGCGGTAGCGTGCTATTCCTGTGCCTCGGCATCGGGGCGGACGTGCACGCGACGCTTCACGCCGCGAGTAAACTCGAGGGTGCCGTCGCACAGCGCGAACAGGGTGTCGTCCTTGCCGCGGCCGACGTTCTCGCCGGGATGGAACTTGGTGCCGCGCTGACGAACGATGACGTTGCCGGTGCGAACATGCTGACCGCCGAACATCTTCACGCCGAGTCGCTGTGCGTGAGAGTCGCGACCGTTGCGGCTGGAGCCTAAGCCTTTCTTATGAGCCATGGTGTATGCCTCCCTTTATCTATTCGGCGACAGCGGTGCCGACGGACTTGATTTCCACGCGAGTGAGCTGCTGACGATGGCCGCGCAGCTTCTTGTAGTTCTTGCGCTTCTTGAACTTGAAGACGAGAACCTTCTCGCCCTTGAACTGCTCGATGACAGTTGCGACCACCTTGGTGGCAGCGGCCTTGGCAGGATCTGCCTCGACGGTCTCGCCGTCGACGACGCAGATGACAGGAAGCTCGACCTCAGCGCCCACCTCGGCATCGAGCTTCTCGATGTTGATGCGGTCTCCAGGGGCAACCTTGTACTGCTTGCCGCCCGTTTTCACGATTGCGTACATTCACTTCTCCTTATGCGAAATAACTGCATGCGATAACTTTGAAGCGTGGCCGTAGCAAGACTCCGAAGAGCGCATATGCACCGCCTCCGCGTATCATCGCACTTATTCCCGATTGCACCGTCCTTAGCGCAACCTGTTGAATGATACCAGAAGTCATGGCTACGCGCGAGCGCGTTGCATGGATTTTTCATGAGAAAGCACGGAACCATCACTGCCTGCGCAGGCGCCGGACGCATACGGCCGCAAGCCCGAGACCGCCGAGCACAAGGGCGAACAGCGGTGCTATCGGCGCTACATCGCCTGTTTCGGAAAGCGAGCTTCCATCACCGGGAGCCCCAGGTGCCTCAGGAACAGCCGGGGCATCGGGAGTTTCAGGTTTATCGGGAGTCTCAGGGTTGTCGGGAGTCTCAGGCCCTTATTTTCCGAGGAGGTCATGCCAGAAATCGGGTGGTTTTCATCAACTCGGGAAGAGGGCACGGGAAGAGGGGTCCTCCGCCCGAAAGCCTTGGCATCACTGACCTGGCATTATGCTTGCGAGTCGCCCGCGGCCGCCAAATGCGAGGGCCGGGAGGCCCCTGAAGAGCCCTCCGTGGGCCTTCCGGGAGCCTCCCGCCGATGAAAACCACCCGATTTCTGGCAGGTCTCCCCCTGCTTTTCTGCCACGGAAGTTCGCAAAGGAGCTTGGGCGAGCGGGTGCGCCGGAGCGAACAGCCCCGCACGAGCGAGCAGGATGCGTATCGAACTATTGCGCGCAGTCGAGTCGCGCCGTCGCGCAAATCCCAGCCCACGCCAAGCCATACTGTTTCAATCGAATTCGTCAAAAATATTATGTTTTCGTTATACTTTTGCCATGTCAAAATTCGAAAACATCTACGAGATTGTCACCGACAACCACGGGTTAATCACCTCTGCGCGGGCACGAGAAGTTGAGATAAGCAGCAACGAGCTTGTTCGATACGCCAAACGCGGGCGCATCGCGAAGGTCGGGCACGGGCTCTATCAGCTTGAACAGTGGGTGCCCGAGCTGAACGATGCGCGCGCCTGGGCAGTCATGTCCGTCGGGCCCGACGCCTTGCTCTACGGCGAATCCGTCATCGCCATGCTCGGCCTTACTCCCACAAACCCGATTCGCACGTTCGTGGCAACACCGCGGCGTACACAGCGCACGAGCAAGGTCTAATCAGCGAGCAGCAATACCGCGCGCTGAAGAAAGAGCTGAGAAGCGATAATGGCCACTAAAAGACCAACCAGCAGGCGAAGCCTCGACATAGCGCTAGAACGGCTCGTTGGAAAACCAAACTTCACTAGTCGAGAGAACGCTACTTACTAGCGAATAATAAAACTCGTGCCTGCTATAAGTGTTTCAAAAATGAGAAAACGCTAGATGCGTTTCCGAAGATGACCTCACTTTATACCCGCAAAAGCAAGGTCACCGGATTGAAAGGTGAAGCCAGATGCATTTTCATGATGTCAATATTCCAGACAACCTGGTAGAGGCTGCCTTCTCTAATTCGCTAGTCGTTTTCGCTGGCGCTGGGGTATCTATGCAGAGTCCTGTTTGCCTTCCCTCGTTCGACGGGCTCATTTCAAAGATTAAACAAGCAGTCGACCCAGCTGACAAAATACGAGAAAGACGCTGCGAAAGTCTGGCCAAGGGCGCCGCCGTCTACAAGGAAACACCCGAACAGTATCTTAGTTTCCTCGAAGCTGAAACACACACGGTTCGAAAGGCTTGTAGCGAGTCGCTTCCTGCAACAAACAAGACCAACGAACTACACAAAAACCTGCTTCGTCTATTTCCGACTCCTGCAGCTTTGAGGATTGTCACCACTAACTTCGATAATTGCTTTGAAAACGCGCTGGAAGAAGCAGGCCGCCGATGCGAAGTCTACTCTTCGCCAGCATTGCCTTTCGGGGATGACTTCGAAGGGCTTGTACATATCCACGGCACTACTGACAAGCAAGAATCAATGGTATTGCTTGCGGAAGACTACGGGAAAGCGTATGTAACAAACGGTTGGGCAGCACGATTTCTGGTCGACCTTTTCAGTCAATACATCGTCTTATTCATTGGCTACAGTTGTGGTGATTCCCTTATTGACTATTTGACCAGATCGATTTCGGTTCAAATAACGGGCAGGGCTTACGCGCTATGCAAAGATAACGAGGGACATTCCAATTGGCTTGCTCGTGGAGTCGAACCAATCCCGTATAACGCTCATGAGGATTTACCGCTAATAATCGGAGAGTGGGCCACTTACCTTGAGCAGAGCGTTAGCGAGAGGGTTCGCTCATTACGAGAAATCGCCAGCCACGAAGAGCTCACTGAGACGGAGATAGAATATGTTCTCCAATCTTTCAGCTGGCATGATAAAGATGACCACGCTCTTTTCGTGCGTGAATTCTGCTTCGTCTCAACAAGCTTTGAGCATTTACAGCTCCTTTTCAAGCATAACATTGCATCATTTCTAACAAGCACAGACATCAATGATGCCGAATGTGCTCTTCTTCAATGGGCTGTATCTTTTGCCATCAACAATAGTATCGAGTTTCAGAAACTGTGTTCGAACATTCACCACGATTTGTCCCCTCATTTCTTTCACTACCTGTCTTGGCGTTTAGCGGAAACTGGAGCGACCCCCGAAATTATCGGTCCTTGGATTGCGTGGCTCGAGTCAATGCCTCCGCACTACCACTCTCATTGCATGCAAGCGCTAGTGGAATTGGCGGGGACATGCCCGGAGCAAGAGATTGTTTTTGCAATAATCCGAATGCTGCTCCACGTCAGCATCTCTGCCCCAATAGACGCGATTGTTGGCGTGAGACAAGAGGCAGTAATTGCAGTTAGCGACGATTATTTCGAAGAGCAACTTCTCGTATGCCTTAAAAACCATCAAGCTTCAATCGGTTCGAGAGTTTTCGAATATTGTCTTCAGCAAATTGAACTTGCCTATTCAATTCAGACCTGCTGCTGGACAAACCCCAATGCTTTTGACGGCATTTCCTTCTCATGCGCGTCCGTCGGCCCGCATGAGCAGAATCAATATTCCGATGGGGCTAGTAGCATTTTGTTAAACGCCGCGAGGGAGGCAGTTGGCTCTAGCTACGTGAGTCAAGCAGTGGAGAAGTGCCTTGCTTCAAATTGCAATATCATCATTCGCCTCGGCCTCTGGCTGATGAAAGAATATCTGTGCACTGGGAACTCTTTAAAGATTATCCAGGAGAAAAACTACCTATCCAATTACTGCCTTCATCACGAGACATTCCACTTAATACGCGCCTCATTCGCCGTCGCCGAGAGCTCCCAACGAGACGAGTTTGCAGATTATTTGACCTCTCGCTTCAACTCGAAAACCGACTCCGACTACAGCTGCTTCAACATCTGCAACTGGATCCTCGAAGAAACCTATCATGGCACAATTGAAAAACTTCGCAGCACTGTTCTCTCAGGAAATCCGCATTTCAAACCTAGGGAACATCCTGATTTTACGCACTTCATAAGCGGCGGGTTCATCGATGATTCGGAGAAATGCAAAATCGAGAGAGAGTCCTTTACGGCGAGTAAAATGCTTTCGAAACTGCAGGACGTGTCCAATCCCAGTCTATTTACAACCGACTTCGACATCGTTTCAACTCCATGCAGAGATTATCCCGATGTAGCCTTCGGCATGATTCAGCAGCTATTTGAAAAGGAAAGGAGCACCGACGAAACCCGACTCTGCAATCTTTTGATTCAAGCCCTAGAATGGAATTCTCCGCTTATTCCTAGTTGCGAAGTGCGAGTGCTCCTTTCGAATCTTTTGAAAGAGCAGGAATTCTGCGTTGAGACAATCAAGGTTCTCTCCCGCTTCACCTCGCCATCCGAGAATTCAATTGCATGGTCGGTAGACGACCTTTCCGAACTGCTTGAATCTGCGTCGATACACGTAACGAAGTACTTAAACGCAATGCCAGCGTTGTTGCCCCAGGATAATTGCGATTGGTTCGAAATAGGAATTAACCACCCTGTGGGCAAATACATGCAATTAATTGCCTCTCTGGATGAGGCCTCCCTTGAAGACACTGGACGGCATAGCGAACTAGCGTTTCGGTTATTGCATGAGCTCGATCCTCTGACTCTGCAGGATTCTGTCGGCTCAAGGGCTGTGATTGCCTGTTACTTTGCGAACTTCAACAAGTGGATTTCTATCGACAAAGACTACGCAAGCCAGATGTCGGCTCTGCTATCCGATGGCAAGTGGTCAGCTGAACCTGCCTGGCATGGCATCGCCTGGCAAAAAACGCTCTCATTTGCTTCTTGGGAAAGCACTAAATCACATTGGGAGCTGCTTTTTAAAGGAGCCATTCCTCTCGAAGAGGACAGGATCGCAACTTTGGCAGGACTTTACACCCGAATCATCATTAGACATGCGGGCGAATGCGATAAAGCGCGAATGCTCAAAATATGCAGTACGGCAACAAAGACTGCTTTGCGTGTCGCCTGTAGTCAAATCGACAATTGGCTCAATACGCTAGAAATAGAGGGTCAGAAGCACGCTTGGAGCTCTTGGTTGTCCGAAGCATTTAGCTTCATTGCCGTTGCAAAACCAGAAAACAGCGAAGTTTTGACGAACGTGTACTGCCGCTGGATAAGAAAATTCCCCGGCTTAAGATCCTCGCTAGCAACGGCATTAGTACGCGACTGCTCAAACGCCAACAGTACTGATATCTTCATCAGAAAAGGGACACTGAAGGACATCTCTCTTGATGAGGATTTATCAATGTCCGAAGTGGCCTCAATCATCGTATTTCTTCTGAACTGAGTATTTTTTGTCCTGCGTAGCAGGCGTTTCGCGCTTTCCGTATCACCCCGCA
>OKRW01000725.1_pt1 | contig 31673 bp, 27 predicted proteins | sample 1601151 | NCBI WGS metagenome assembly OKRW01 (sample SAMEA3541471, study PRJEB24748) | human gut metagenome | biome: human gut; feature: human-associated habitat; material: faeces | place: China | collected 2012 | reverse complement strand
CATGATCTCCAAAACCTGCATTATTGACTAGAATATCAATACTTATATCATCAAGTACTAAATCATTATATAGATCTACGGCAGCATCTTCTCCTGTAAGATCCATCGCAATCACTTTGATCTGTACATCATATTCAGATAATTCTGCTTTCACTGCTTCTAGTTTTTCTCTATGACGTGCTACAAGTACAAGATCATATCCTTTTTTCGCAAATACACGTGCACATGCTTTCCCTATTCCATTAGAAGCACCTGTAATTAATACTGTCTGTGACATCTTTTTCACCCCTTTCTACCATCATACTTTATCTTGATATTTTGTCAAACAAACTGTCTTTGCTTATACTCTCCATACCTAACATGACTTCATCAATATAATCATCAATATATATCAAGTGTGGCATATCATTCATCTTAAATATCTTTAATAGTTCTTCTTCTACATAATGTGAATCTATTCCATCACTACATATAACGATTGCTTCAGGATTCAACATTCCAATAATATTCTGTAGTTCTAAAACAAGTCTTTTACTTCTACCTTTCATAGATCTTCTATTCTTATAATCTTCATGATTTATAACAGGCAAGAAACAAGTTTGTCCGGCAATAGAACTCTTTCCTTCTACAAGATGTCCATTAATAACTATTCCTAAACGTGAATCACCTTTTGAATCCAACAATACAATAGAATCATATTGCATATGCTTAATATAAGCACCTATAGCCCCCATATACACATCATTCTTTACAAATACTCGTTGTTTATAACGATTCTTTATATCTATATCACTATCAGGTAATGAGAGACATATTGTATGTACCTGTGCATTCAACATCTCTTCAATAAAAGAACATAATACTTCACAATCTAGTTTAGATACATCTTTTCTTCTTTCTTCCATCATCTCACTATAGAGATTATAAAGACGTCCTATGACTGTTATTGTTTTATCATGCTTATAAGCATATATACATAATGTTTGTGAAAACTCTCCATTTACTGTATAAGACATACTTGGTCTTCCACCAGTAGATTCTCTATATCCTGCTTTAATTACAAGATTACTTTTCAACATCTCTTCTAAAAGACTATCAATCGTAGATAAGGATAAACCAGTATAGAATACTAATTCATTCTTTGTACACCCTCCTTGTTTTACTAATGATTGAATAATCTTAATAACATTCTTTTTTCTAACACCCCTTATTTCATTCATACTCTACCCTCCAGTAAGCGCTTACCTTATTAATAAAAATAGAAAGAGAATCCTTAACGATTCTCCTTGATTCTAATCTTTCTTTTAATAAAAGAAACTAATGTGATAAAAACAAATAAAATAGCTGTGAATACAACTAATGCAATCACATAAGAAAAAGATGACTTCTCTTCTTTTTGAACCTTCTTAGTCTTAGTCTTTTTCTTAGTCTTAGTCTTTTTTACAGGTTCTTCCTGTTTTGGTGTTTCTGTAATAGTGTCTTCATTTTTCTTTACTTCTACTCGTATTGATACTTTACGTGTAGACTGATATAACTTACCATAAACTGTATATTTACCTGCTTCATTAAAAATCTGATTATCCCAGATAATCTTAACCTTCTTACTTGTCTTATTAGAATAACTAACAGTCGCATATTGTGGTAATTGTGCTTCTACTCCTGTAGTTGTATAAACAACTGCAGGAACACTTACACTTGTAACAGATGCATACTTTACATGAACTGTCTGTGTAATAGTCTGATCATAAATATGACCATTTAAAGAAAATGTATGTACATACTTTAAAGCATTATTATCATAATTATCCCAGCGTATGATTTCATTTGATTGATCTCCATTAGACCATGTTACAGAAGCTGTGGCAGGTAAAGAGAGTGCTTCTCCTATAGTCACTGTTTTATTAGCTAAATCATCGATATGTGTTATTTTAGCTGCTTGTACATTCACTATACAGCTAGTGGTTACCTGTAAATCCGCAATAGTGCCTGTGACAGTAAATTGACTCGCATTTCTTGTCTTATATAAGCTTTCATCAAATGTATTCCAGTCAATATTATATTCCTTCTCACTACCATCGTAGAAGGTTACCTTCGCCTTTAATGGGAGTGATGGGGCTTCTCCAGAAGCAGTTGTCACTTCACCATCATAGCTGACATTGACTACATGATTATCTGCATAAACTGGGCTTATAAAAAACAAAGACATCAATAAAACTATGAATATCTTTCTCATTTATTTCACCTCTTATATCTATCTTATGCTTAATTCAAATAATAGTAAAGATTAATACTACGAATTAACCTAATGCGACATCTAGAACCATCATCAAAGTAAATCCTACTGAGAATAATAATACACCTAAATGAGAATGTTCTCCCTGACTCATTTCAGGAATTAACTCTTCTACTACAACATACATCATAGCACCTGCTGCAAAACTAAGTAGATAGGGCATCACTGAGATAATATAACTTGATAATAAGACTGTAATAAAACCTCCGATAGGTTCTACAATACCTGACAATGTGCCATACATAAAAGACTTCAATCGAGATGCTCCTGTACTTCTTAAAGGCATGGATACAATTGCGCCTTCAGGAAAGTTCTGTATTGCGATACCTATTGATAAAGCAAGTGCTGCCATGGCAGTCATTCCTTTATTACCTGATAAATAGGATGCATAGACAACACCTACTGCCATTCCTTCAGGAATGTTGTGAATAGTGACTGCAAGTACTAACTTGATCGTTTGAGACAAGTGACTACGTGGTCCTTCCTGACTATGATCTAAATGCATATGAGGAATCAAATGATCAAGTAATAATAAGAATAGTATACCTAACCAAAATCCTATAAGTGCAGGAATAAAGGTAGAAGATTGATCAAGTGATGGAATGATTAAACTCCAGATAGAAGCAGCCACCATTACACCTGCCGCAAATCCAGTGAGTGCTTTTTGTATATTTAAACTTAATTCTTTTTTCATAAAGAACACACAGGCTGCACCTAGTGTTGTTCCTATAAAGGGTATAATTAAAACCATATGAATACCTCCCTTACTCATACTACATAAATCAATTAGTTAATTCAAACTATGTGATAAAGAAAAAAGATAAGCATGGGGAACACTTATCTTCTTTCTTGTATTTACACTTGTACTTTGTAGTCTAACGAAGGGAAGGGATTGCTTGACTACAATATATATAATACTTAATGAATGTGTTAAGATTATAATTCGATTATGTCAAATTGTGTGAATCCTTGTTCCCAAACAAATACATATCATCTATAGGAATAATATTCCTCATATATTGTGTGAGATCTATTTCTTTGAGAATAACATCTCCTACGACAGATACATTATAGTTGTATTCATTTCCGTCTTCATCAATTAACTGAATACGCCACCAATCACGATTTGTAGAGGATGGATGATTAGAAGATTCAAGAAAGAATTCTTTTAATAGTTCTAAGAGTGTTTCAGCTTTTTCTTGACCTATATTCACTCTTTTACGTCTTATAATTCTTCTAGAATTGAATCCATCTCCGTAATTGTATCCAGTAAACCAGATGTGTCCATCACGCATAATGGTTAAACGCTGACTGACTTCTACACAAGCATCCGGTTTTACTCCACGTCCTTTCGCATCTGAATAAAGTATGATTTTAGATAATCTCATGACGAACACCTCCTTCAATACATTTATTATAATTAATCACAATAAATGTATCAAACATTACAACTATTTTGAAAAAAATAATTATATGAAGAGTAATCCAATAGTATGTACGATAAAGGCACAAATCCAGGCAATGACACACTGGAAGATGACTATCTTCATAGCCCATGGACCACCTAGTTCTCTTCTAATAGAAGCGATAGCTGCCACGCAAGGTGTATATAATAAACAGAATATTAAGAGTGACAATGCACCTAGAGGTGTAAGTATTGTCATTAAAGATTCTGTTCCTTTAAATAATACTGAGAGTGTAGAAACAACACTTTCTTTAGCCATAAATCCAGCAATGAGTGATGTAGAGATTCTCCAGTCACCAAAACCTAAAGGTTTGAAGATTGGTGCAATGAATCCTGCAACCATCGCTAGAATACTATCCTGTGAATTAGAAACTAAATCTAATCTTAAGTTAAAGCTCTGTAAGAACCAAATGACAATAGAAGCGATAAAGATAATACCAAAAGCTCTTTGTAAGAAATCCTTGGCTTTTTCCCATAATAACTGGAAAGTAGTCTTTGCGCTAGGCATACGGTAATTAGGAAGTTCCATCACAAATGGAACAGCTTCACCCTTGAATAAGAAACGCTTAGAAATAAGAGCTGTAATAATACCCATCACAATACCAAAGATATATAATCCAACCATGACAAGTCCAGCTTGTTTTGGGAAGAATGCAGCTGCAAAGAATGCATAGATTGGAAGCTTTGCAGTACAGCTCATAAATGGTGTCAACATGATTGTCATCTTACGGTCACGTTCTGAAGGGAGTGTACGGCTGGCCATAACACTTGGAACAGAACATCCAAATCCAATCAACATTGGCACAATACTTCTTCCTGATAAACCAATCTTTCTGAGTAGTTTATCACTTACAAAGGCAACACGCGCCATATATCCTGTATCTTCTAATAATGATAAGAAGAAGAATAAAATAACGATAATAGGTAAGAAACTAATAATAGAACCAACACCCTGGAATACACCATCAATAACTAATGAATGTAATACTGGGTTAATATTCCAAGCAGTAAGTCCTTTATCTACAACTTGAGTCAAAGCATCAACACCTATTTCCATAAGTGACTGTCCCCAGGCACCAAATACATTAAATGTTAAAAAGAATACTAGTCCCATAATAACGATAAAAGCAGGAAAACCTGTATATTTACCTGTTAAAATTTCATCAATCTTACGGCTTCTTTCTCTTTCTTTACTTTCATGTGGTTTAACTACTGTTTCTTTAACTAATTTATTAATAAAGGTAAAACGCATATCCGCAATAGCGGCAGTACGGTCTAATCCTCTTTCTTCTTCCATCTGTGAAATGATATGTTCAATCATTTCTTTTTCATTTGTATCAAGGTCTAAGGCTGCTTCTACTCTTGCATCGCCTTCTACTAATTTATTAGCCGCAAAACGTAATGGAATACCTGCTCTTTGTGCATGGTCTTCAATTAAATGCATGATGGCATGTAAGCATCTATGTACTGCACCACCTTCATCATTTTCATCACAAAAGTCCTGTCTTAAAGGTGCTTCTTGATATTTCGCTACATGGATGGCATGATTCACTAATTCATCAATACCTTCATTCTTAGCAGCAGAAATAGGAACAACTGGGATACCCAATAGTTCTTCCATCTTATTTAGATGAACATAACCACCATTACCTCTTACTTCATCCATCATATTCAGTGCTAGAACCATTGGCACATCAAGTTCCATTAACTGCATAGTGAGATATAGGTTTCTTTCTATATTTGTTGCATCTACAATGTTGATGATTCCTTTAGGTTTTTCATCTAAGATATACTGTCTAGATACTAATTCTTCACTTGTATAAGGAGATAAAGAATAAATACCTGGCAAATCAGTTACAAGTGTTTCTGGATGTCCTTTAATAGACCCACTCTTTCTATCAACAGTGACACCAGGGAAGTTCCCTACATGTTGATTAGAACCTGTTAATTGATTAAATAATGTGGTTTTACCACAGTTCTGATTACCTGCTAACGCAAAGGTAATCTGTGTTCCTTCTGATAAAGGATTTTCAGTCTCTTTATCATGATATTTACCACCTTCACCGAGTCCTGGGTGAATATGGTGTTTAATAGGTGGAATAGGTGTATGATCTTCTACACCTTTAGTTGTCATATCTATTCCAATCTTTTTCGCATCATCTAAACGTAATGTTAGCTCATAGCCATGAATACGTAATTCCATTGGATCACCCATTGGGGCGAATTTTTCCAGTGTTACAACAGAACCTGGTATTAAACCCATGTCTAGGAAATGTTGTCTTAATGACCCAGAACCTCCTACATAAGTCACTGTAGCACTTTCCCCAATCTTTAATTCATCTAGAGTCATAAAAAACCCTCCTTCATATTCTCTCAACAAGTATAGCACAAAAAAGCTTCCTTAAGTGGAAGCCTTTAAGTATTTTGTAGGTATAACCTTTGTAAGATAGATATTGTTTTCTGAGAGATAGAACTTGTATCCATCTTCATACATCTGTTTAGTATCAATAGTAAAGACATATGGTTTCCCATGTCTTGAACCAACCTTCGTTGCGGTTTCTATATCTTGAGATAAGTGGACATATATACGTGTCTGACTTAATATACCTTCTTCTAGAATAGAAGGTACAAAACGAGTCGCTGTACCATGATAAAGGATATCAGGTGGCTGTACTTCTTTTAAATCTACATTCACAGGAATAGAATGTCCTTGATTCGCACGTATTCTTGTATGATCTCCATTATATGAATAGCGCTGTTTCTCATCTTCTCTCACAATCATATCTAAGTCTTCTATTGTGATATTTAACGCTTCTAATATCTTTTGAACATCACCATAAGCATGTTCATCAAGTTTAATACCTATACTTTCTGGATGATGTCTCAAAATATAACTTAAACGTCTGCTTTTTCGCTCCATAATGATTTCTCTAACACCTTACCTAGTGCTTCAAATAATTCCTGTTCCTTGTCTCCAAAACGACCTAAACTATTAGAATCAACATCCAATACCGCAATCACTTTACCTTCCTCATCATGTAAAGGGACTACAATTTCAGACTTTGCTTCTGCATCACAGGCAATATAGCCAGGGAATGTCGTCACATCTTCAATAAGAATTGTCTGATCTCCCTGTACACATACACCACATGCCCCTTTACCTACTTTAATATGTGTACATGCTACTTTACCCTGGAAAGGACCTAAGACCAGTTCCCCTGCTCTCATCATATAAAAGCCTACCCAGCTTAAATCATCAATCGCATCCATGAGTAACGCACTTGCATTAGACAAGTTAGTCACAAACCATTCATTTGGTGAAATAAGTGCTTCTAATTGTTTTATTAATAACTCCATTATTATTCCCCCTGTGTATATTCCTCATAAGATACAATCGCACTGATTGGTTTTCTCTTATCATGCATTGGTCCAGGTACACAATCCTCTCTTGGATAACCAATAGGTAAGATCATCACTGGTACATAATTTTCAGGAATATTAAACTGTTTGATTAACTCCTTATAATCAAAAGAACCTACATAAGTAGACCCTAATCCTAAATCAAAGAGTTTAAGCATCATGTATGTAGCCACAATAGACACATCTACTTCACCACATTCTCTATTATGCATATCCTTCCATGATACAGATTTGTCATAACATAAAATCATTGCGAGAGGTGCATGGAAATGATATCTAGTACATTCCTTTAGTTTTGCAAGATTGTCTGGATCTTCTACTACAAGAATTCTTTGTGGCTGATAGTTTACAGCTGTAGGTGCTATTCTTGCAGCTTCTAATATTTTATCTATTTTTTCTTTTTCAACCTTCTGATTAGAAAACTTTCTAACAGAATATCTTTCTTTTAATAACTGATCAAATTCCATAAGTTTGACCTCCTTATAGAACTATTATATAAGAAATACTCTTCTATATAAATAAAAAGCGGTCGAATGACCGCTTCAATTCATTATTCTGCAGGTTTTACAGATACTCCGAATTTCTTTTCAATCCATTTCTTAGTGCTATCGCTCTTTAAGATTTCAACAAGTTTCTTAATTGCTTTATTGTCTTTATTTGATTCTTTTACAGCGATGATATTCTGGTAAGTCTTTGCAGCTTCAGAATTTGAATCTTCAGAAGTGATGATCTTATCAGTTACTTTTGCATCTAATGCATAGTTACCATTAATAATACCGAAATCAACATCAGGTAATTTAGAAGCCACCTGTGCAGCATCTACTTCTACTAATTCAACTTTTTTGTTGTAAGATACAACATCTTTCTTAGTTGCAGTTACACCTGCATCTTTCTTTAATGTAAGAACACCATTGTCTGCAAGTAATAATAAAGCTCTTGCTTCATTAGTTGCATCGTTAGGAATTGCAATCTTAGCACCATCTTTGATATCAGATACTGCTTTATATTTAGTTGAATATAATCCTAAAGGTTCAAAGTGAATAGCTCCTACTGATACTAAATATCCATCATCACCCTTCTTATAACCTTTGTCTTTGTTGTAAGAAGTTAAGTATGGCTGATGCTGGAAGAAGTTTGCATCTAATGAACCATCTGAAGTAGATGGGTTGATGTTAGGATAATCTGAGAATTCCTTAATCTTTAATTTATATCCAGCTTTTTCAAATTCTGGCTGGACATGCTTTAAGATAATAGCATGAGGTGAAGTTGTTGCACCTACTGTAATAGTTTTAGAATCTGACTTGCTTCCACATCCTGCTAATGAGAAAGCTAAAAGACCTGCTGTAAATACTTTTAAAATGTTTTTGTTCATAATATTTTCCTCCAATATATTAATTAATGTGTTGTTTTTTCTACGAGTTTGTCACCAATTGCCTGAACAATTGAAATTAAAATAAGAATCAAGATAATAACGACGAATGTGATATCTCCCATTGATCTCTGTAGACCATATCTGATCGCCATATCACCAAGTCCGCCTGCGCCAACAGAACCAACAATCGCAATCTGTCCGACTAACGCAATAAATGAAATTGTAAGACCTCTGATCATCCCTGGAATATTTTCTCTTAGATAAACATCAAAGATGATTTCTTTTGTACTGAGTCCCATCGCAATACTTGCTTCAATGATTCCTGGATCAATTTCCATAATGGCTGATTCCATCTGTCTTGCGACAAATGGTGCTGTTCCTATAACTAGAGGAACAAGTGCACCTTCGATACCAATTGTTGTACCAAATAAGGCACGAGAGAGTACAGCTACAGTAGGAATTAAGATAATGAATGGAATAGATCTAAATAAGTTAATAATCTTATCTAAGATCCAGAAAACTGGTTGATTTTCTTTTAAACCATCTTTTCTAGTGACTACTACAATAACTGCTAATAAGATTCCAATAACCACTGAGATTAAACCACTGATTACCAACATTAATAATGTATCAATAATAGCTTGTGGGAAATCTGAAGCAAACTCTATAACGTTTGGAAATAGCTTAGTTACCACGTTTAATCACCTCCACTTTAACTCCCTGTTGTTTTGTGAATTCTAATGCTTTCTTGATATCTACATCTTCACCTGTAAAGATTGTAATAAGTGTACCAATTGGCTGTCCCTGGATAATTTCTACATTCCCAAAGATAATAGAACAATCTACATTGTAATCTCTTGATAATACTGAAATTAATGCGACATCTGTATTAGAACTCTGATACTGTAACTTTACCATCTGCTGGTTTTCATTTAACTGTGTAATACGATGATTGTCTTTGATCAATTCATCAATCTTATTAAGATTATTTGTAGTAGCGATAAAGTTCTTAGTAATCTGATGCTGTGGATTAGAGAAGATATCAACAATACTGCCTTGTTCTACCACACGACCATCTTCCATGACTGCCACCTTATCACATACTTCCTTGACTACAGCCATTTCATGAGTAATTAAAATAACTGTTAAGCCAAATTCTTTATTTACTTTCTTAATAAGCTGAAGAATACTTTGTGTTGTCTGAGGGTCTAAAGCACTTGTGGCTTCATCACATAGAAGTACTTTAGGATTGTTGGCAAGCGCTCTTGCGATTGCAACTCTTTGTTTCTGTCCTCCAGATAACTGACTTGGATAAGAATCTTTTCTTTCTACCAAATCGATAAGTTCGAGTAATTCTAAGACTCTCTTTTGAATCTTATCCTTACTCCAGCCTAGATGTTTTAATGGAAAAGCGATATTGTCGTAAATAGTACGACTGTTGTAAAGATTAAAGTGCTGGAAGATCATTCCGATCTTTTCTCTTTCTTTTCTTAAATCTGCATCGGATAGTTTTAATAAATCTTTATCCCCAAATACAACAGCGCCGCTATCAGGTTTTTCTAATAAGTTGATACATCTTACTAATGTAGATTTACCAGCCCCTGAGAAACCAATAATACCGTAGATTTCACCTTCTTCAATATTCAGACTGACATCCTTGACAGCATGGACATCGCCATCTTTAGTCTTAAAAGTCTTTGTAACATGTTCTAAGTGGATCATGTTCTCTCTCCTTCCCTTAAATAAAAAACGTTCTCATCCATATAATAGGACGAGAACGTATCGTTTCGTGTTACCACCTAAATTCATTATTAAGTCACCTTAATAACCTCTTCGAGTACATGCATACTCTATCGCTGTAACGGGCGCTCCCGTCATGACTTACATTTCAGCCATGCAACTCCAAGACCATCTTCCTATAACTTCCCTTCATTCCTTCTCAGCTAACGGAACTCTCTGTATAAGTTTCATTACAGTACTCTTCTTTTCACTGTCTTTTCTTGATGTGGTTTCATCTTAGCACCACAAATTTAGTGCGTCAACACAAAACACGATAATATCTACTATTTTAGTAGGATTATAGTTTTATAAAATAGGGTACCATAGTTTTAAACTATATCAGTGTGTAAAAAAAAGGATCTGTATTTCTACAGACCCTTATCTATAGCATCATGAATAATATCAGCATGATCAAAGGCAAGATCATTCATACCTATATTGATATCACCACATCTTAAATGTGTTTCATCAACAATAGTGAACCATTTTGCTTCTTTGGCATCATCACCAGCTTCTGGATGAATACTCTTCTTATCTACATCTGCATAAAATGCGGTAGATACAACCCATCCACGAGGATCTCTTCCCGGCTGACTATAAACACCTACAAGCTTCATAGACACACCTTCTATACCTGTCTCTTCTTTAAGTTCTCTTGAAGCCGTCTTTTCAATCGGTTCATTCTTATTAGCGAAGCCACCAGGCAGTGCCCATTTACCTATATAAGGATGTCCACCACGTTTAACCAATAGAATCTCTGTCTCATCAGAATGAGCAAAGATACAAATATCAGCTGTCAGTGAAGGTTTAGGATATTTATCAGGATTATAGCTTTTTAAAAATTCTTCTTCTGTAAGACCGTTCTTATCTCTACACATTAGAAATCAACTTCTGTATCGTAGTAGCAAGCCTTTAATAATTTTTCCATTTCTTCCTGAGTTGGAATACGTGGGTTAGAACCTGTACATGCATCAGCAATAGCGTTCTTAGCGATTTCTGGTAATCTTTCTAAGAATACATCTTCAGGTACAAATCCAACTTCAGCTGGTAAACCATCAGCACCATAGTGGTTGATACTATGTGGGATATTTAATGCATCATTCATACCTCTTAAGTATTTAATTAATAATGCAACCTTTTCATCATCATTTTCTCCACCTAAATGCATGTAATCAGCGATTACACCATAACGTTTCTTAGCTGTTTCATCTTTAGCGTTATAAGCAATAACCTTTGGTAAGTACATAGCATTAGCTGCACCATGGATAATATGTCCACCCTGGTCTACGAAAGCTGCGCCAGTCTTATGAGCCATTGAATGTACGATACCTAATAATGCGTTAGAGAATGCCATACCTGCTAAGCACTGTGCATCATGCATATCATCTCTGCAGCTCATATCACCACTATATGATTTAACTAAGTTAGCCTGGATCATTTCAATTGCATGAATAGCAAGTGGATCAGTATAGTTACAGTTTGCAGTAGATACATATGCTTCAATTGCATGAGTCATAGCATCCATACCTGTATGAGCAACTAATTTAACTGGCATAGTTTCAGCTAAGTCAGGATCTACGATAGCAACATCTGGAGTGATTTCAAAGTCAGCGATTGGATATTTAATACCTTTATCATAATCAGTAATGATTGAGAAAGCTGTAACTTCAGTTGCAGTACCACTTGTAGATGGGATTGCACAGAAATGAGCTTTCTTTCTTAACTTTGGAATACCAAATACTTTACACATTTCTTCGAATGTGATTTCTGGATATTCATATTTAATCCACATAGCTTTTGCAGCATCGATAGGTGAACCTCCACCCATAGCTACGATCCAGTCAGGCTTGAATTCTTCCATAACTGCAGCACCTTTCATAACTGTAGTTACTGATGGATCTGGTTCGATACCTTCATATAATTTAACTTCCATACCAGCTTCTTCAAGATATTTAACAGCTCTATCTAGGAAGCCATTTCTCTTCATGCTTCCGCCACCTACACAGACAATAGCTTTCTTACCTTCTAAGTTCTTAAGGTTTTCTAAGGCACCTTTGCCATGATATAAATCTCTTGGTAATGTAAATCTCATATTATATTTTCCTCCTATACAGTACCTTTGATGACTAACTTTTCATCTAGTGAAAATTTTATCATAAACGCTTACATTAGTCAATGTTACAAAGGTGCTTACAGTTTAAAAAATACAATGCATATCTTTACTTTTTGCGATAATAAAGCCATTTTTTAGACTTCAAAAAATTTTCAAAAAAACAATTTATTTTTTTCTTTGATTTATATACTGAGGCACACTTATATGGATAACTTCATCTGCACATTTGATGAGTTCAGGAGCAGCATTTTCTACAGCGCAGCTATAATCAGCTTCTTCAAACATTTCGATATCATTCTTCCCATCTCCAAATACAACCACTTCATTACATTGTAGTTTCTGTTTTAAGTATTTAATCGCATTCGCTTTAGAAGCATCAGGAGACATAACCTCTAACCACCAGTCATGAGAATACATTTCCTGATCAAAGACAGCATAATAGTCTTCCTTAAACAAATCATAGAGAGGCTTTAATTTATCATAATCATCTATCAATAATAAATAGAATATATCCCCCTCATAGAGATCTTTATAAGTATTCACAGGATGATTTCTAGGATCATCTAAATGATCATCCACAAAAGCTTTTACTCCCGCACTCATCTTATCCTTAATATAAGAGAAGTAGTTATTCTTTCCTATTTGAGAATATACAATAGGTGAGATATCATAATCCTTTACAGTGTCTAGTATAGAATCTCCTAAATAGTTTCCTAGGATCATATCTCCTTTAGGTGATAATATAAATGTCCCATTCTGGACAATTATAGGAAGCTTAAAGTTTATATCACCTATTACCTGTTTTGCGGTAATAAGAGAACGTGCAGTCGCATAGGTGATATTTACATCTTCTTCTATGAGCTGATTAATGAGTTTTAAGTTTTCTGGTTTAATCGATTTATCAGGTTCAAGTAATGTACCATCTAGATCTGTTACATAGAGTGTCTTCATAATTTCCTCCCATAAAAAAACATCATGATACTATTTTACCATGATGTTTAAGAAAAAGTTATTTTTCAAAGTATTCTGCGACTTTTTGCAAGTTCTCAATAATTGGAAGATGCTGTGGACATGCTGCTTCACACTGCCCACATCCAATACATTCACTTGCTTTACCAAATGTATGTGTTAAACGTGTATAGTATTCTCCCTGAGGTCTCCATGATTTAGTCGCTACTTCCTGTTTATCAGCATTATAGAGTGAGAAGTATTTAGGAATCGCAATATGCATTGGACAACCTTCTGTACAATAAGAACAGCCGGTACAAGGAATTTCAATACTACTATTAATAATATCAACAGCCTTCTTAATCAGTGTCTGTTCTTCCTCATTTAAAGGCTTAAAGTCTTCCATATAGCCTGTATTATCTAATAGCTGTTCCATATTACTCATACCAGATAAGACAACCTGGACATTATCTAAACTTGCCGCAAAACGAATCGCCCAAGATGGAATAGACATATCTGGATGATAAGACTTGAATGTCTCTTCTACTTCATCAGGTACATTGGCAAGTGTACCACCTTTCACTGGTTCCATTACAAATACAGGAACATGATGTCTGACTGCCGTCTCATAACATTTACGAGACTGTACGCCTTCACTTTCCCAATCTAGATAATTCAACTGAAGCTGTACAAATTCTACTTCTGGATGTTCAGATAAGACACGTTCTAATAAGTCTGCATTATCATGGAAAGAGAAACCAATATGTTTTACTAATCCTTTTTCTTTCTTATCTTTCAACCATGTGAAACAGTCTAACTCTGTATATTTCTTATAATGATCTGTTCCTACATCATGTAAGAGATAATAATCAAAGTATCCTGCACCTGTTTTTCTTAACTGTTCATTAAAGATTCTATCTCTATCTTCTTTTGTTTCAATAAAGCCTGCATGAAGCTTATCAGCTAGTGTAAATGAATCTCTTGGATGTCTATCGACTAAAGCTGTCTTAGTCGCTTCCTCACTCTTAAAGGCACAATACATCCAGGCTGTATCAAAATAAGTAAATCCTTTTTCTAGAAATGTATCCACCATTCTTTTAGTTTCTTCAATATCAATGCTACCTGCATCATTTTGATCTAATAATGGTAGACGCATTAAACCAAATCCTAATTTCTTCATATACATATCCTCCCTACATTCATTTTAACCCTAAAGTAAGGTTTAAGGGCAAGAAAAAAAGAGCTGTAACGCTCAAGATAGTAATAAATACTACCTATTCATTACAGTCCCTTTTGATTTTTTCATAATCATTTGAATAAGTGTAGGAATAAAGAATTCTATGATGAATGCTGCCATAAAGAATAATAATATAAGCATTTTAGTTACAGGTATAATCAAACTATATATATGTATCCTTATAACAAACTCTATAAAGACTTCTAGTAATACTATTCCAAGAACACCTAAAAGAATACTATTTTTGATATAGGTCATATAGAAACTCTTATTGATTCTCTTTGTAGTAAAGCCTAAATTATACAAGAAATCCCTTGTCTGTTTCTCCTCTTTAAGGATCAGATACTTGAGATAGAAATAGAACCCATACAACAATACAAATACTATAATCATGAATTGTATTAATACTTGTTTATTGTTGGAAAGAATCTTATTGATTGCACTATTATCTACAAAAGCACCTTCTACATTAAAACCAAGCTTTTCTAACTGTTTTGTGACTTGATCAATATTCTTCAAACTATCTACTCTTACAGTATAAGCACCTGGTTTCCAAGGTGTTTCTACAACGACCTGATCCACATCACTCATTGTATAAGTAGAAGGTAATGATCCTTCATAGTATTTATAATCAGTCCCTTCCGCTCCAGGCACACCATATAATACTTTTGATTGTGTTGCATGATATGTCTTTCTATATTGATTTACAACACTTCGTGGGACATAGATACTGCCAGTACCATTATATGAATTTGAACTTATTTCTGTTCCTTCTTTTAGTATACCTCTTACAGGTAATTCTACCTCTACGAGATCCACAAGGACAGTATTAACATCCACATAGTCACTACCTTCTGAATCAATACCCATCTGTGTTATACCAGATGCATCATACATAGGAACAGGTAAATAGAACTTTAATTTAAGATCATCCATATTGATTGAATCAACTGAAATATCCTGATTAGATAATAACTGATTACTTATATATACACCTTTATTATCATTGTGCTTTACAGTTAAATTTGTATAATCATCTTCATCCTCATATACCTGCATACTCACTAGATTTATTGTTTGATTACATTTCTTTCCTGTAAGTTTTGCTTCTTGATATTTCAATTGAGTTTCAGTATCTAATCCAAGCATCATAACATCATTGTATTTTTTTTCATAACGCCATTTAACACTCTCAATATTCTTTACAGATTTAATCTTTTTATAATCTGATTGTGTCATAGGAAATTCTGAACCATTATAAGAATAATAGTCATTACTCATCTTTTCCTTATATACAGTTAAATCTCTCGAAGCAATCGTATTGATTTTTTGTTCATAAGATGCATTATAATGTCCATAAACATTATAGCTATATGCACATATAATCATTGTGAACGCAACAAGTATATTCATTACTATTCTAAAAGTACGATGAGAAAAACGTAGATTAAATAATTTATGATTATGTGGTATCTGTGATATAAGAGATGTTTCCCTCTTATTTTCTTTTTCTAGAATAAGTGTTTGATCAACCTTATAGAGAACATCTGCTTCTTCAATCATCCTTTGATCATGAGTTGCCACAATCACATAATGTCCCTCTTCAGCATACTCTTTTAGATACTTAATCATTTCTATCGCATAGGATGCATCCAAAGCGGCTGTAGGCTCATCAAGTATCAATATTTCTGGCTGACTCATAATAGCTAAACAGATAGCGACTCTTGTCTTTTCACCACCTGATAAGTTTCTAGGATATTTTTTCTTTAGAGAAGCTATACCAAACTTTTCTTCATATGTATCATTTCTTTGATAACCTAATTTAACTAATTGTTTAATATGTTCCTCTATAGTCATTCCTTCAACAAACAAAGGAATCTGAGGTACATTGACCATATGATCATAAATGAACTGTTGTCTACTATCTTGATCTTGTTCATCTATTCTCTGTCCTTCATAAATATATTCACACTCATATGCGAATTGAAAGGCTTTTAAGAAAGTAGACTTACCAGAACCACTCTTTCCCCTAATAATAGTCAATACACCTGGAGAAGTATGAAATGATGCATTGTTTAAGATTACTTTATCACCAAATGATATATTTAAATTTTTGATTTCAATCATCTTAATGCACCTCACTTCTTAATTCATCCACTATATTCAGCTTATTAATGAATTTGTTTTGAAGAACTAATCTTTCTATCAATAAGATAACTATGAATAAGACAGTCATACTAGAAAGTGTCACCATATTAAAAGTACCTAATATAAGAGACATGATTGAGGAGATTAGAGTAGAACTCACTACAACTATAGATATACTTCCCAAAGTTTCTACCATGGATATTCTTTGAAGATCCTTTTTTAATAATCCTGATATCAAAAGAAGTACAAGTTCTTTTTTTCTCTGCATCAGTAGATGAGATTCCAATACAATATCAATAAGTACACTAATAACTAGAATCACACCCGCAAATGTAAACATCATATTCTTATAGTAAGAATCAAGACTATTCATAGCCTCTCTGTCAGTGAATGAATCATTGATTCTGTATCCTTTTGATTCATAATAGTCTACCAATTTATTCAATTCATCATAGGTATCTGTCTTGATGATATAACCTATATAACGTGGTGTACATTCTGATTGTTTATAGATGTCCTGAAGAATTGAATATGGGACATAGATATATCTTTGACTCTTTGATACATAATGAACCTTTTTATTATTCCTAAATACACCGTTCATATCAAAGGTATAAGAAGTCTGATGCATACCATTTTGATCAGTTATATATAAATCTAAATTCACTCTATTATCAGATAATCCCTGATTCAACAGATAATAACTCTCATTATCCATATAGATTCCTGTCTTTGTTTCTTGAATATTTCTATCTATATATTTAGAAAGATCATCATCCTTGAAATAAGGCACAAGATAGACATCTTCTCCTTCTATTTGTGTATATATTTTATATAGAGGAAACGTATTCTTGTCATCTATTTTTATGAAATGAGAATAATCCTGATCCACATAACTATGCTTATCTTTGGTAATAATAGCCTTATTTTCTAATTGTCCTATCAACATCTGCATTCCTTGATCCTTTGAATGATGAATAATACCAAGAATCATCTGTCCAGATACAAGAGACAAAATAAATACCATCATCATCAAAACATACATGAACCTATAATGTTTCACATAGTCTTTTACATATTCCCTATAAAGCCTATGATCCACTTGGGATACTTCACCCTGTCCACATATATCTTCTTGAATCTCAGAGCCATCAGATATCAGCCTACCATCTTCTAGTGTATAAACGATATCTGCATACTTTATAGCCTCTTCTGAATGAGAAGCCAACACAATGGTCATATGCGCACTTAATTCTTTTAATATATTATAGATTTCTATCTCATTCTCATGATCCAATGAAGCTGTAGGTTCATCTAAGACAAGTACTTGTGGATTACTTACAAGCGCTGTTGCGATAGAGAGTCTCTGTCTTTCTCCTAGTGAAAGTGTCATGACATTCTGATTTAAAGTCACATCAAGATGCATCTTATCAAGATAATCCTGTATATCTTTATCAGATAAATGTTTATTATGAATATGTGCAAAATACTGTAATGTTCCTCTGACATCTAGATGAGCCAATAAATCATTTTCCTGTAATACATAGCTGATACATTCTTTTCTGATATTATTTCTATCTTTTTCTCCTATGAGACGATGATCATAATAGTATTGATACTTGCTTTTTGTATCCATAAGCGCAATACAATAGAGAAGAGCTGTCTTACCTGAACCACTCTTCCCTCTTATAAGAGTAATAGAATGTGCAGGAATAGAAATAGAGGCATGATCAAGAATAACTCTATCATATTCTATACAAATGTCCTTTAATTCAATCATATTATCATTCCCTTTCATATATATATTACACTTCTAATTATTTTTTTGTAAAGGCTTTCATTGTAATCAAAAAAAGAGCTGTAACGCTCAAGATAGTAATACATTCACACAACACGATAGACTTAAAGCCATCATTAAAATTAATGCTACTATTCTTTTTATAAGAACCTCCTAACTTAAAATACTACACAGCAGAAAAATTAATTACGCATAAGAAAACAAAAAAAAGCAACAATATGATTAGAAAAATCAAAACGCATTTTAAAACCTTTTTTGAACGACGATTTCTACTTGCCAACTGTTCTACCACTCTCGCCAGTTCAACTGCAATCATATCTTCATTTTTCTCATCGGCAACATCTGATCCTATTAGTTCGCTCACAGACACATCTAATATTTCTGCCAATTTTATTAACATGTCGGCATCTGGAACTGATATTCCCTTTTCCCACTTCGAAATAGTTTGTCGCACAACGTTCAAAGCTTCTGCAACGTTTTCTTGCGTTAAGCCTTTTCGTTTTCTAAATATTTTCAAATTCTTGCTTAACATTTTGTGGCTACCTCCTTTCATTTGTTTGCTCTATATATACCGTAAATAGTTGCGTTGCACAAGCAACACATATTAACATAGCGTAATTTTATCGTATACTAGATTCTTTTTTGTAATAAAGCATCATTTTCTCTCAATCTTCGGCGTCTTTCAAATACAGAGATTTCATCATGGTGGTGCCAGGCACTATTAACAAATACTTATCCCATCTCCTTATTAATCAATCATTAAAGGAATCGCAGATAAATATTTAGAGATCCACCTTGTCGCAACGGGGCATAACATTAGGATATACCAGAAGCCGAAGAAAAGGAGATGAAACAAATCAAGGAAGGGTTTAAGGGCAAAAAAAACTCTGTATTAAATACAGAGTTTAGTGAGTCTGACCTTCAACAGTCTTGATATCTTCCTTGTTTTCACCAATAGCTTTAACAGCTGCTTCAATACCAGTTACAATCTGTTCAAGACTTAATGATGGAGCAATTGGCTTACGGTTAATAACCTGGCTAGTGATGAATGGAACATGCATGAATCCACCACGAACATCTGGATATTTATTTGCAAGTGTATAAAGTACACCATACATTAAATGGTTACATACATAAGTACCAGCAGTATTAGAAACACTTGCAGGAACACCTGCTTTACGAATTTCTTCAGCCATTGCCTTAATTGGTAATGTAGCGAAATAAGCTGTTTCTCCATCTGCGAATACTGGACCATCTAAAGGCTGATTTCCTTCATTATCAGGAATACGTGCATCATTGATATTGATTGCAACACGTTCTGGGTTTAAATCAAAACGTCCCCCAGCCTGTCCAATACATAATACAGCATCTGGTTTTTCTTTTTCAATTGCAGCAGCTACTGTATCGATAGATTTGTAGAATACTGTAGGAACCATAAGTTTTACAACTTCTACATCTCCTACCTGATCAGAAACTCTTTTAACAGCTTCCCAGGCAGGATTGATTGGTTCGCCACCAAATGGGTCGAAACCTGTTAATAATAATTTCATTTGAAAGCCTCCTTAGAATGCTAAAACGTACATTAAGATAATATGAATTACTAACATAATTAATGCAACTGGAACCTGAGTCATAATAATTCTGTATTTATTCTTAGTTTCCAGCAATGCAGCAGGCATGATATTGAAGTTTGCAGCCATAGGAGTCATTAATGTACCACAGTAACCTGCAGTTAAACCTAAAGCACCAACAACAAGAGCGTTTGCACCCTGTGCAATTAAGAATGGATAACCGATACCTACTGTAATAACAGCGAAAGCAGCGAAACCATTACCCATGATCATTGTAAATAATGCCATACCTACACAATAGAAGATAACTGCAATTAAGTGATTTCCTTCAGGGATAAGTGCACCTACACCAGCAGCGATCACAGCACCTACACCAGCTGCAGTAAATAATGAACCTAATGCAGATAATACCTGAGGTAAGATACCTGTAGAACCAACATTATCATTTAATCTAACACCATCTTTAAAAGGTGTAGATAGTTTTGGTTTAAAGATAATATATGCAACGATTAATGCAGCAGCAGCACTAATACCAATCGCATTGTTTGCACCAAGATTTGGTAAGAAAGTTGCAACTAATACGGCAACAAGAGCTAAGCATACTGGTGGGATAAATGATTTATATCCGTATTTGTCTGCATTATCACGAGTTTCCTTAGCAGTTGGGATGTGTCTTGCAGCTGGTTTTACTAAACCTAAACCAGATAATACAGCAAGAAGAACAACGATTAAACCAGTAATCCAAGTTGGAATATATGGTCCAACCATAAATGTAACAGCAATTAAGAACCAGAAAATAGCAGTAGTTACTGGCTTTTCACAGTCTTTATTAGTTAAGGCATTAAACCCTGTTGCAGCAAAGATTGCACCAATTACGCAGTAGAATACTTCTGCGATAATAGTGGCTGTATTCCATTCAATTTGTAACATTGTTATTTGCCTCCCTTTCCATACTTTTTATTAAGTTTCTTATCGAACCATAAAGCATAAGCTCCACCAACAATAACAGAAATAACTGCAATTGGAATAGACCATAATGCGATTTGGTTAGCAGTAACAACCTGGTCAATACCATGTGACTTAAATAATTCGTTTAAAGTTGCAACAATAAGTAATGTTCCTGAAGCACCCATGAAACAGTTCTGAGCAAAGAAGTTACCATAGTTTTCAGAAGCTGCAGCCATACCTTTGATCTGATCTTCTGTATCTTCATCAATATCACCATATTTCGCAATCGCAGCAGCCTGAGCCATTGGATTGATTAATGGACGGATGAACTGTGGATGACCACCAATTCTTAATGAGAATGCAGACGCAACAGTACGCACACCTTCCCAGATCACTAACAAGCGACCTGTAGTAGCATTCTTAATACCCTTAATCAAGTCTACCGCTTTATCACGTAAGCCCATACGTTCACATAGACCTACAACTGGTAAAGTTAAAATAAATAAAGTTGCTGTACGGTTAGTTAAAAAGGCTGTACCTAGTGTATTTAAAATGTCCATGATAGACATACCACTGATTAAACCTGTTACTAAACCAGCAACAACAACTGTTGCAAGAGTATCGAATTTCATTACGAACCCAATAACGACAATTACGATACCGATAAGTTTAATAGCATCATTCATATGTTTTTCCTCTTCCTTCGTAAAATTATAAAATAATTATACCAATAAATGTCGCTATATGCAAATTGATAGAGACAATATTTCATTAAAATACAAATTGAGCACCCTTACATTTTACGATATTTGAACAAATAAAAAGAGGAGTACTATAATACTCCCCATTCAATCGGCTGAATTGCCTTGGCATGTCCATCTTTCATGATGACTTTATCATCTACAATAATAGTTGGATTATGTGTCACTAAATCAAAATGTCCACGTGCATTATGACTGCCTCCTAAGGCAAGATTTCTACCAAAACCAATATGGAATGTGCCAAAAGCTGATTCATCTTCAATATAGCTGGCTCCACGACACTTAGATATTGTATTTAAACCTATTCCAAATTCTGCGGCACAATACATTTCTAAATCATCAAATGATTCTAAGTATTCTTTCAGTTTACGTCCATCTTCTGTATCTTCGATATAAGTGATATAACCATTCTCTATTTTTATTTCTACAGGTTTATCCACTATTCCTATATATCCCATTGATCCATCTAATATAAGTGTCCCATTTGTATGATATTCTACTGGTGGTATATAGATTTCAAAGCTTGAAGAAGAACATTTTCCTACTTCCCATAATGAACCATGAAAGATACCTGGAAATCGATCTGTAATATCAAAGGTGAGGTCTGTACCACGTTTAGTCGTGACATGTATTGTTTTTGCATCACGTAATTCCCAGAACATTGGCATACCTAACATTGTGGCTTCATCAGGATCCATTTTTAAGAATTCCTGTTCAAATAATGATTCACCATTATTTGTAGACATGGGCATGGATAAGAACTGTGCGCCACGTGAAAGTGCATAGTTCACAGCATCTGTTGTAATAAATGAATAATTCGTTGCACCTACTATCGCATCTGCTTTGGCCATTTCCCATTTTAAGGCATCTATACTTTTACCATTTTGTATTTCATGTGATTTTAACTGGACAACCTTACAATTAGCACCCACATGATCACATGCTTTTGAGAAGGCATCTGCTTCTTTAAGTTTTGTTTCATCTGTCACAAAATATACTAAATTATCTTTTGTAAGATGGAGCCAGTCTTCTACAACTATTCTTGCTCCTTCATTTATATTCATGTAAAATCAACCTCCAATGCTCATTATATATAAAATCAACATTTCTTGCGATACATATGATTGAAAACTACTCAACAACATATATTGCAGTTTAAACAGATACTACTCCTTCTACTCTTGTACGTATCTCAAAGAACCTATACAGATGGACACCTATTGCCAAAAGTACAACATAATAATATGTGTACCAATGATTTATCTCATCTTGTGAATGCATCACTCTATGTATCTACAAGAGAAAAATCTTATAAGAAAAACTGGCGCAATTAACAGAATTACGCCAGTTCAGTAATACTATTCTTAAGAATGAAGAATAGAGTCTCCATTTGTTTCAATGATTTCTTTATATTCTTCATAAGAATCTTTTAGTTTTCTTTCAAGTGTTCCATGTCCATCATTAAAACGATCTACATAGACAAAGCCATAACGCTTCTTCATTTCTCCAGTACCTGCAGAAACAACATCAATAGGTCCCCAATATAAGTAACCCATGCATTCAACACCATCTAGAATGGCTTCATGAACATATTTTAAATGTTCCTTGATATAGTACATTCTATATTCATCATGAATATGTCCTGTTTCATCTAGATTTTCATCTAATCCAATACCATTTTCTACAATAAAGAGTGGTAAATGATAACGATCATATAAGATATTCATAACATAACGGATACCTTTAGGATCAACTGGCCAGCACCAAGGTTCTGGTGAACATTCCTTTACAAATGGATTAGCACGTCCTTTTAATCCACCTGTATTACCATCCATACCAACAGACTGATCATATGTAGTTGATCGATAATAACTAAATGAGAAGAATGCGACTGTATTTTCTTTTATTAACTGTAATTCATCTTCTCTTACTTCAGGTGCACAGTCATGTTCTCTCCATATACGTTTTACATAACCAGGAATTTCTCCTAAACAGAAGACATCACCAAAATAGAAATTATTTAATCTTACTGTATTGTATGCCCCAAAGACATTATCAGGATTGCAATCATATGGATATGTTGCAACAGATGAACATGTTAACATACATCCTACTTGTGCATCCTTATCAATCTCACGGCATAATTTAACTGTCCAGGCATTGGCTACACAGATATTATAGTAAGCAAGCCACTTATCTTTTTCAGTTGTTGACCCAATAGGATCACTTGGATCTTTTGGATTATCAATAGTCAATACTCCACCAGCTACTAGTGGGTTGATCATCATATTATTGACTTCATTAAAAGTAAGCCAGTATTTTACTTTACCCTTGTATCTCTTAAATACTGTAGTGACATAACGTTTCCAGAAGTCAATGAGTTTACGGTTACTCCATCCTCCGTATTCAGTAATAAGATGAAGAGGTGTTTCATAATGACTTAATGTGATGACTGGTTCCATACCCAATTCCAACATTGTTTCAATCATATCGTCATAGAAAGCTAAACCTTTTTCATTAGGCGTTTCTTCATCCCCGTTAGGGAAGATTCTACCCCAGGCAATAGATGTTCTAAAGCAGTTAAAGCCCATACCAGACATTAACTTTAAGTCTTCTTTATATCTATGATAGAAGTCAATGGCTTCATGACTTAAGTATGCTTTATTAGGGTCTAAGCACATTTCATATTTCTTTGTTTCTTCATTCCATTTAATACCTGGATCCTTAGAACCAATACCCACCATGACATCAGTGACATTAGGTTCTTTACCATCTTCTAGCCAGGCTCCTTCACATTGATTGGCAGCAACAGCGCCACCCCATAAAAAATTCTTTGGAAAACTCATATTCTTTTCCCTCCTATAATTCTATTCTAATCTAAAATAAGAAAAAATATGTTGTTCTTCCTATTTATGAAAAATGTTTCTAAATATGAAAATACCTTAAAAGGCTATATGCATCATGCATATAGCCTTAACTATTATTTAATAATCTTGAAATAGTGACCTGGTTCAATCATGTCTAAGAACATCATTTCTTCTTCTTTTACATGACCACAAAGGTTTCTTTCACCATCATTTGGAATATCTCTTAATGCGATTTCTAATTCACCACGATAATGAGCTAAATTATCATTAACGATTAATACATCACCACGATGGAACATCTTCTGTTCTGTTTCACGATGTGGGATACTTTCATTCTTATACTTTACTCTGCTTCCAGATGAACGTAAGAAGAATGAAGAATGATCATAACGGTCCCAATGTGGATAGTAATCATAAATGATTTCCTTTTCAACATCTGATAAACCTTCTACTTCATCAATCTTGAAGCAGATGTTCTGGTAATCAACTTCTGATAAAGCTTTTAATTCTTCTTCTGAAGCATAAGCATTACCAATGATAATATCATCAACATCTCCAGTTGCAAGCATTAAACGAGCCTGTAAATCAATTGGAAGACCTCTTAAGATTTCTACTGTTGGTAATCCACAGAATACATTCCAAGGACCATGTGTATGTGGCTGGTTACTTGATACGAATGCTGCTGTATGAAGATTTAATGATTTCCAATAAGCATTGAAATTAACGAAATAGTTCCAGTCTAAACCAGAATATCTTTCTGGGAAGAAGTTATGACAGATAATAACCTGATCCTTGTTTCCTCCCTGTTCTAATAATAATTCAACACCCTGGTCCATAGAACCGTTGAATTCAATCTGAATATTATAAGGGTTTCTAGTAACCTGGATATCTCCTGTAGTACCAAATGAACCATCTAAACGGATGATATCTACACCCATATCATGGAATGGTTTTAAATCACTATAAGTAGCTCCTAAATGTTTAAATACTTCTGGGTTAGTATCTACTGCAACAACATAACCTAAAGAATGTGCCTTATCCATGAATTCTCCAAAGTCCTTCATGATCTTTTCTTTTGGATCATTCACTGATAATAAACAAGTAAAGATTCTTGAGAAGCCATACTTAGCAGCAAGTTCTAAGTAATCATAAACTTCTTTCTGAGTTGATTTTTCAGGATAAACTGAAATTCCTAAGCGATGCATAATAAATCCTCCTATTTTTATTTTCCGATAACATTATATCATTTATGCCAATAAAAACAATATGTATTTTATGTAGTATGAATACGTTCTCTCTATATTATACAATAGTTAATTTACTTTGCGTTAGATTTCCTTGTTTTGCACATAGTTCACATTTGATATATAATGAACATAATATGGAGGTACCTATGACACTCAATAATATATTAGCGTTCTGTGTGACATTCATTATATCGGTCATCCTAACCCCTTTTATTGGTAAAATCACAAAAGAAATGGGTATAATAGCCCATACTAATAATAGAACTGTACATCACGGTATTATTCCTCGTACAGGTGGATATGCCATCTATGTGGCATTCCTTATAGGGGCAATGGTATTCCTTAAAACAGATAATCAGATCAACTCTATATTAATAGGTGGTTTGATTGTTTTCTTGTTTGGCTTATATGATGATATTCATGACCTTCCTCCAAAGATGAAGGTTCTTGGACAGGTCGCTGCAGCACTTATAGTCATATTTTATGGTGGTATATCTTTAAAAGGATTTACTATTCCTTATATTCCTACTATTCTTTCTTATTCTATTGCCTTAATAGTCACTCTAGGATGGATTGTAGGTATTACCAATGCAGTAAACCTTATTGATGGATTAGATGGCTTATGTGGTGGTATATCCATGATTGTGTTGATTACTACAGGACTCATTTCTATACATTATGGACGTACAGATATCACTTCATTAACACTCTTACTTGCAGGATCCATTGGAGGATTCTTAGTATTTAACTTCCATCCCGCAAAAATATTCATGGGTGACTGTGGGGCTTTATTTATTGGCTTCATGTTATCTGTGATTTCTTTATTAGGTTTTGGTTTTAAGACCTCTACATTCTTTACTTTAGGGGCACCTATTGTCGTATTGGCAGTACCTATTATGGATACACTCATTGCGATTATTAGACGTAAGGTTCATCATCAACGCTTTGATGAAGCAGATAAAGGACATTTACATCATAAATTGATGTTCTCACTAGAATTAGGTCAGACTAAGAGTGTTCTTATTCTATATATTGCGACTGCATTATTCTCTATCTGTTCATTTATCCATATATATAGTGTAACTGCATCAATTCTATTATTCGCATTATTACTCCTTGTATTTGAGATATTCGTGGAATATACCAATATGATTTCACGTAAATATAAACCAATTCTTACAATTCTCAATATATTCTTAAAAAGAGATGATTTACCAAAGATCAAAGAATCTAAGACATATTTAATGATAGCAGAAAGACATCATGTGAAATATATTCTTATTGGGTTCTTATGTGCTGTTATTGCAGTAAGTGGCGTCCTTGTTTATCATAATCATAATGATAAGAAGCCAGTAGTAAATACTCCAGTCATTACTTATGAGATGCCAAATCATCCTACTTCTTTAATGAAATCAGTACATGAAGATATTAATGCATCTCATACTAAGAGAAATACATGTCAGAATGTTGCTGCATTATTTGCGATTGATTTCTTCACTATTTCTAATAAGAAAAAAGATGAGATTGGTGGTGCGCAGTATTTCTATAGTGATCGTTTAGATAACTTTGAAGAGTTTGCGAAGTCTAGCTATTATGCAAATGTGAATGATATGATTGCGAATAAAACAAATCTTGATGAAGTCACAACATATGAACTAAACTATACAAGAGCATCCGATGTCACATTAAGTGGTTTAGAGGATTATGAATATACGGATGTTGGATTAGAAATTACATTTAATAAAAAGAATTTCTATTACAACTATCAAACAATTAATATTAAAGTAACACTTATAGAAAAGAATAACCGTTTTAGTATTGTATCCCTTGATTACAACAATGGTGCGAACAAATAAAGGTGTTGTAATCGATATATTTTTATGATATTATTTATTCGCTAATGTAGAAAAAGTCTAAAAGAGAAGGAGGCAGGAAAAATGTTAGAAGTACTTTTGATCATTGTTTCTATAGCCCTAATTATTGTGTGTCTTTTACAAACGGGAAAAACTGATGGTATTGTTAATGCATTAACTGGCCAGAGCTCTAACCTTTTTGCCCAGCAAAAAGAAAGAGGTGTGGATTTAGTTCTTACACGTATTACTGTGGGACTAGGTATTGCATTCTTTGTTATCGCAATTCTTATTAAAATGGCAGGATAATAATAAAGGGGCACTTATGAGTGCCTCTTTTCTTTTGTTGGAGGTGAATATATGAGAGAAGATGTTTTAGAATTATTAAAGAATAAAGACTTAAAGGATAGAAGAATAGATGCTCTTGCAAGTGCACTACATTATGATTCTACTGAAGAATATATCGCATTTGTAAAGCTTATGAATAGATTAGAAGAAGATGGTGAAGTGATTAGAGATAATCAGAATAACTATCATTTGATTGATGATTTCCATTATTTAAAAGGCGTTTTGAGTTTAAATAAAAAGGGATTTGGTTTTGTAAAGGTTGATGAAGAGACTGAATACTATATTAATAGCAAGAACCTCAATGGTGCTTTTGATCAGGATGAGGTTATGATTGAAACAACTGTCTATAGAGGAAAACCTGAAGGACGTGTTGTAAAGATCATTAAGCGTGGTATGACTCGACTTGTTGGATTAGTCAGAAAAGGTAGAAGAGAACTCATCATCATGCCTGATGATCCTAAGTTTACTGATTGGATTTATGTAGATGAAGCCCATGCACATGGGGCTATGCCTGGACATAAGGTTGTTGTAGAGATTAAGAAGTACAAGCCTTATTTAAAGGGTGATATTGTTAAGATTATTGGTCATAAGAATGATCCTGGTGTTGATATCTTATCTGTTGTGAATAAGTACGATGTAGATATTGATTTTCCACAGGCAGTCTATGATGAGATTGAGTCTATTCCTCAGTCTATTGATCCAAGTGATATTCCTAATCGTTTAGATATTAGAGATTGGCAGATTGTAACTATTGATGGTGATGATGCCAAGGATTTGGATGATGCAATTTCTTTAAAGAAATTAGATAATGGGAATTATCAGTTAGGTGTTCATATTGCGGATGTTTCATTCTATGTGAATGAAGGAACTGAATTAAATAAGGAAGCCATTAGAAGAGGCACTTCTATTTATCTTGTAGATAGAGTGATTCCTATGCTGCCTCATAAGTTATCTAATGGGATCTGTTCACTTAATGAAGGTGTGGACCGTTATGCAATTAGCTGTATTATGGAAATCAATGATAAAGGTCAGGTTGTAGATCATAATATCTACCCTACTGTTATTAGAAGTTCTCATCGTATGACATACAATAATGTGAATGCGATTCTTGCAGGTCATAAAGGACTAAAGAAGAAATACAGTGATGCTGTTGAGTTATTCTTTAATATGAAAGAATTAGCTGCTATCTTAAGAAAGAAGAGAGATCGTCGTGGTGCAATTGACTTTGATGTAGATGAGGCAAAGGTTCTTGTAGATGATAAAGGACGTGCTGTAGATGTTGTCTTAAGAAATCGTGGTGAGAGTGATCATATTATTGAAGAGTTCATGTTATGTGCTAATGAAACAGTGGCTGAACACTTTAAATGGATGGATGTACCTTTCATCTATCGTATACATGAGTATCCTAAGAAAGAGAAGTTACAACAATTTGTTTCCATTGCGAAGCCTTTGGGTTATACTATTCATGGGTCTCTTGAAAAGATCAACCCTCATGAATTAGCACGTATGATTGAAGAATCTAAGGGAACACCTGAGCATGATATTATTTCTACATTATTATTAAGATCAATGCAGAAAGCACGTTATGATGCACAATGTCTTGGACACTTCGGTCTTGCAGATGAATTCTATACACACTTCACATCACCTATCAGACGTTATCCAGACTTATTGGTACATCGTTTGATTAGAACTTACTTATTTAAGAATGATTATTCTAGAATGAATGAGTTTGAAGAAATGATTCCAGTACTTGCTGAACAGTCTTCTAATCGTGAAAGAATTGCGATTGATATTGAACGTGAAGTAGAAGATATGAAGAAAGCTGAATTTATGTCTCATCATGTTGGTGAGGTATTTGATGGTTATATTTCTTCTATTACAAGTTTTGGATTCTTTGTATCACTTCCTAATACCATCGAAGGTCTTGTTCATATGACTTCCTTAACAGATGATTATTATGCTTATGATGAAAAGAATCTTATTCTTATCGGTGAACATACAGGACGTATGTTCAAGATGAGTGATCCAGTAAAGGTCAGAGTAACTGAAGCAAATAAGCTAGAAAAAACAATTGACTTCGAGCTTGTAAAAGCTGGAAGTCATAGAAAGAAGAAAAGAAAATTCCGTACAAGAAGGTAATATATATGAAAATCATCTCAAATAACAAAAAAGCATATCATGATTATTTTATCCTAGAAACTTTTGAAGCAGGTATTGAATTAAAAGGTACTGAAATCAAGTCTATTCGCAAAGGCAGTGCTAACCTTAAGGACTGTTTTGTAAGAATTAAAGACCATGAAGCTTTTATTGAGAATATGTATATTGCCCCTTATGAAAATGGAAATATCTTTAATCATGAACCTAGACGCATTAGAAAACTATTGCTTCATAAGAAAGAAATTAGTAAACTAGAGAAGAAGGTTCGTGAGGATGGTTTAACAATCGTTCCTACAAAGCTTTACTTCAATACCTCAAAAGCAAAGCTAGAAATTGCTCTTGCAAAAGGTAAGAAGCTTTATGACAAGCGTAATGATTTAAAAGAAAAAGATGCTAAGCGCGATATTGAGAAAGCTCTCAAACGCGCTTATTAATGGGGGCGTCTTGGATTCGACAGGGGTCAGTTTGAATCAGGCAGCAGTCGTTGGCAAACGTTACATGCACAAACAAATATCTGGAAACAGAACAAATTACGCTTTCGCTTAATAGTCGACATAGACTTGCGAATGCAGACCTATCTGCGCTTACACCTTTAGAGTCTGTAACATAACCTGTAAGATAAGGAATATAGGATGTTCTGACTATATTCATGAAAATCAATCAGAAATCGGTATGCGAAAGATTGCTTATTGATCGTAACATACTTAAATTGATTCAATAAGATAAACTGTAGACACCTGATATGGAACGGCTTTTGGACGGGGGTTCGATTCCCCCCGCCTCCACCAAATTTAAGAGTTAAAATGGATGTCATCAAAAAAGAACCGATGAAATCAACATTTTTTAAGATATTTTAAAGAATCAAGAAATAGCGATTTATGTGGGTGTCACTACCTAAAAATCGCTATTTTTTACTTTAAAGATGAGGTAAAATGGATGTAATAAAAGTAAAGATTACAGATTATTTATGTTTGAAAGGATGTGTTTTTCATGAATTATATTTTAAAACAGTATGATAATGATTTATTGTATTTTTCTATGAAAAATACAAATGATGGATTAGAAGTTTTGATTAATACTGTTAATCAAAATTTACAATATCTTTTACCATTAGACTTAGAATTAAGTAATGAAGGATTAAAAAAATGGCTTCAAAAAAGGACGATTCCTAGAAATAGTAATGTGGACCCCGTGTCAAGGACATTAAATAAAAAGGCGCTTAAAAATGATTAGAAATAAAGATATCCTCTAGGTGTAAATTAACCAGGAGGATATTTTTATGTGTAAACTATATAAATATGTAATTATTAAAGATGGAGTTTTATGTGTATTGGAAACAGATAGAATG
>OKRW01000724.1_pt1 | contig 31706 bp, 22 predicted proteins | sample 1601151 | NCBI WGS metagenome assembly OKRW01 (sample SAMEA3541471, study PRJEB24748) | human gut metagenome | biome: human gut; feature: human-associated habitat; material: faeces | place: China | collected 2012 | reverse complement strand
TCAGTTTAACAGATTTTTGGGGATTTTGCGACTGCACTTACAGGGTACTACTCCAGACTTGTCTATCAAAAAAGAAGATGCGTCGGAGAAATTTGATATGCTCCCTTATATAGCGGACTATGGAAAAAGCATAGGACAAATGTTTGGAGGAATTGAAAACAACTCGTATGATTTGCCGAAGGTTAATACAATAGGCAGTGGCAAAGGCATCGCTGCCATAAGTACAGTTAAAGGTATAGACATACCCTCGATAGTGGACAAACCATCCACCTCATCAATAATCGATTTTGAACAAGACGATGACAGCATAAAATCGATATCTAAACGAAAACCGCTTACCATTAAGCTATAACATATGATAAAGTATGTTAAACTGTCGTGAGGTGATACGCCATGACCAACTTTGACATTTTCGCTGCCGATCCGCAATTCGAGCCCTTTGCCTCCGTAGCGGTATCGGCGGAAAAGATTCTACATATCGACCCCTCCGCCTGCATGTTGAACTGCCGCAGGGCGATGGAGTCTGCCGTGAAGTGGATGTATTCTGTGGACAAGGCGCTGGTCATGCCTTATCAGGACTCTCTGGTGAGCCTCATGAATACCGAAGACTTCCGGGACATCGTGGGCGCGGACATTTGGCGGCGGATGGACCTGATCCGCCGTATGGGCAACAACGCCGCCCACAACGGCAAGAAAATCACCGAGGAGCAGGCGGCGCTGTGTCTGGAGAACCTGTATGTCTTTCTGGATTTTGTGGCCTATTGCTACGGTGAGAACTACACCGAAGGGCATTTCGACCGTGCGCTGCTGACGGAGAAAAGTGAAGCTTCCGCCGCACCGGTGCAGGAAGCGCCGGGGGTGGATCTCGCTGCACTGATGGGGGAGAACGCTGCGCTGAGGGAGGACCTCCCCGCCCGCCGAGCCGAGCAGCAGCAGACCTATGTGCCCAAGCCCCTCAACCTGTCTGAGTACAAGACCCGCAAGCTGTATATCGACACCATGCTCACAGATGCGGGCTGGACAGAGGGCAAGGACTGGCTGAATGAGGTAGAGCTGCCCGGTATGCCAAACAAGTCCGAGGTAGGTTATGCGGACTATGTGCTCTACGGTGATGACGGACGCCCCCTGGCAGTGGTGGAGGCCAAGCGCACCTGCGTGGACGTAGCTAAGGGCCGCCAACAGGCAAAGCTCTACGCCGACCTGTTGGAGAAGAAGTATCACCGCCGCCCGGTCATTTTCCTGACCAACGGCTTTGAGACCCGCATTACGGACAATATCTATCCCGAACGCAAGTGTGCCGCTATCTACTCCAAGCGGGATCTGGAAAAACTGTTCAATCTCCAGGCCATGCGGACAAGCCTGAAAAATGTCATGGTGGATCAGAAGATAGCCGGACGCTATTATCAGGAGGGCGCCATCAAAGCTGCCTGCGATGCCTTTGCACGCAACCGGCGCAAGGCGCTGCTGGTCATGGCCACCGGCTCCGGAAAAACGAGAACAGTTATTGCCCTATGCGATGTGCTGCTCCAGCATGGTTGGGTGAAAAATATTCTCTTCCTTGCTGACCGCAACAGTCTGGTCACGCAGGCCAAGCGCAGCTTTGTGAATCTGCTGCCCGATCTCTCCGTTACCAATCTCTGCGAGGAGAAGGATAACTACACAGCGCACTGCGTATTTTCCACCTATCAGACCATGTACAACGTCATCGACAGTGTACAGGACGAGGAGGGCAAACTCTTCACCTGCGGGCACTTTGACCTTGTGATCTGCGACGAGGCGCACCGCTCGGTTTATAACAAATACCGGGATATTTTCAATTATTTCGACGCGCCGCTGGTGGGACTGACAGCCACGCCCAAGGATGAGATTGACAAGAATACCTATGAGATATTTGAGCTGGAAAACGGCGTTCCCACCTATGGCTATGAGCTGGCACAGGCGGTGAAGGACGGATATCTGGTGGATTTTCTGTCGGTAGAGACGAAGCTGAAATTTATTGAGCAGGGCATCGTCTACGATGAGCTTTCCGACGAGGACAAGCAGGCCTATGAGGACACCTTCGAAGATGAAAACGGAGAATTACCGGAGCGCATTGCGTCCTCGGCGCTGAACGAATGGATCTTCAATGAAGATACCATCCGGCAGGTGCTGAACACACTTATGACCCACGGCTTGACCATCGACTACGGCAACAAACTGGGCAAGACCATCATCTTCGCAAAAAATCACACCCATGCGGAGAAAATCCTCGCGGTTTTCAATAAAGAATACCCGCACCTTCCCGGCTTTGCCAAGGTCATTGATAACTATATGACTTACGCCCAGAGCGCGATTGACGAGTTCTCCGATCCGAAAAAGCTGCCGCAAATCGCCATTTCCGTGGATATGCTGGACACCGGCATCGACGTGCCGGAGGTGCTGAATCTGGTGTTCTTTAAAAAGGTCATGAGCAAAGCGAAGTTCTGGCAGATGATTGGGCGTGGCACCCGTCTGTGTCCGGGGCTGATGGATGGTAAGGATAAGGACAAGTTCTATATTTTTGACTTCTGCGGCAACTTTGAGTTCTTTCGCATGAACAAGGGACGGCCCACCGCCAATATGATCGCCCTGCAAGGTGCGATCTTCCATCTGAAGGCCCAAATTGCCTTCAAATTACAGGACTTGGCGTATCAGACGACGGACTTGATTGCCTTCCGCAAGACGCTGGTGGAGGACATGGTGCGCAAGGTGCAGGAGTTGAACAAGGATAATTTTGCGGTTCGACAGCACCTGAAATATGTGGAGCGGTATGCCGAACCGGACAGTTACAATGCCTTGACCTATGAGGACACGCTGCTCATGGGGCAGGAGCTTGCACCGCTCATTACACCGGAAGAGGACGATGCCAAGGCGCTGCGGTTCGACGCGCTGATGTATGGCATCGAGCTTGCCTATCTCGCCGGAAAGAAATACGCTAAAGCCCGCAGCGACCTGTTTAAGAAAGTTTCCGCTGTTGCATCTGTGGCGAACATCCCGGAAATTATGGTACAGGCTGAGCTGATCGACAAGATTTTGCATACAGACTATGTGGAGACTGCCGGAATCAATGAATTTGAGCACATCCGGGAGAATCTGCGTGACCTCATCAAGTATATTCCGGTCAGTAAAGTGCACTATGATACGAATTTTGATGACGAAATTCTGTCTGTGGACTGGAAAGAATCTGAGCTGGAGAACGACGATCTGAAGAACTACAAGGCCAAGGCGGAGTTCTACGTGCGTCAGCACATGGATGACGCCGTTATTGCCAAGCTAAAAAGTAATGTTCCTTTGACTGCGGAGGATGTGCAGGCGCTGGAGAAAGCACTCTGGAGCGAGGTCGGGACGAAGCAGGATTATGAGGCTGAGTATGGCCAGAAGCCGCTGGGCGAGTTCGTGCGGGAAATTGTCGGGCTTGATATGAATGCGGCAAAGGAGGCTTTTGCGCAGTACCTGAACGATGCCAGCCTCGATAGCCGACAGATCTATTTTGTGAACCAGATCGTGGAGTACATCGTTCATAACGGCATGATGAAGGACCTGTCCGTTTTGCAGGAAGCGCCGTTTACCGACCACGGCAGCATCGTGGAGGTGTTCACAGATCTTACAGTTTGGATGGGAATTCGAAATACCATAGAGAAAATCAATTCAAATGCTGTCGCGTAAGAACAAGCACGGTTACTGCTATTTCCAGTAACCGTGCTTATTTTTACAGTTCCAATAACTTTTGCGCTCTTCGCTGCACCTGCCGTTCCACCATCCGCAATCTATTTTCGGGCAGGTTATAGCGCGAGTGCTTCTTGAACTTGAAGTTCAGCAGATGCCGCAGCTTCTCGCGCAGCTCCGGCGTCAGCGCGTCCTTGGCTGTGCCGAGAAAATCGTCGTACACGCTGGGGTACAGCGTTTCGATATATTCCCCCAGTGCGGCCTCGTCTGCCCAGGCGTCCGCGCCTGCAAAGTTAAAGAGGGAATTGCCATGGTCAAATAGGGGAGCGGGGGAGACAATGGTATTCGTCCGGTTATCGACCATCACGCCGAAGTTTCCAAAATGCCGGTCCACATTGCAGATCACCGCATCAAACACCAGCATTTCGTTCAGCGCGTTGGCAAACTTATCTCCCATCTTTTCGTAATACGCCCTGACAGCCCCCATGCCGCCCTTAGAAACGAGATGTCCGATAGGGAGGTAGGCATACGCCTTGTCGGTAAAAAGCTCGCAGGTGGAGCAGAGAACGCCCTTCCAACAGGATAAGCCATAGTGGATCGCGTGAACGCCCATGGCGGCGGCGATCTGCGCGGCGTAAAACTCAGAGTATGGCTCGTTGCCGGTATTGGCCGCCCCCTCCACGCCGCCCTTGTAAAGATAAACCTTGCCGCCGATGCGCCGCCAGCATTTGCGGAGCATTCCATTGGTGGTAAACTCCGGGCTGGAGAGCAGGGAGGTGCGGACGCTGCTGCCATAACCGGTAAAGGCAAGCTCTGCCAGAACATGGCTGAATGGGTTGTCGTAGAGATTTACCTTGCCGAAAGAAGCGGTGTCACCGTCCTCAACGACCCAATAGCAATCGTTAAGTGATAGCCCTTTACAAACACTGATAATACTGAGCGGTCGGTTGAGGCTTAAGCCGCATTTTGCCAAAAGGCTATGGACATAGGCACGATTCTTCGGGATCGTGCGGCGGCGCAGCCAACGGCTCAATCCGTCCGGTGTCAGCGTCAGATCAAGCGGCAGCAATGCCGCTTTTTCTTCATTTGTCCAAAGAATTTGGATCTCCGGCTCACTGGTATCGGTCGTTGCGGAGAATTTAACGAGCGGTTCATCGAACTGCTTTAAAATATAGTTCATGATAAATCCTCCTCAAAAGTTACTTCAGACCACACAGGAAATTTTCTACATTCAAATACTGAACACCCTCAGCAAACGTATCTTTTCCGCGATAAAGAACGAATTTACCGCTGATCGGGCCAAAGCGATTTTCAACGATTTGGCATTTCTCTGCATCACGCAGATGAATTGTCTGCTTTTCGTTGACCTCGGTGCTGTGCTTGATTTCATAGATGCGGCAATTTTGACCTGCTTTATCGTAAATCACCATGTCAAACTCGCCGCCGGTATCGAACTTGAATTTGAACGCTTCCATCGTACTGGGGGCCGCTTTGCAGACTTCCAGCAAAACAATGTCCTCCAGCATCCGGCCCTTTACATCGTCCAGAATCTTTCCTGTGATATATGCCTTATTCGTTTCGGGAATCGATGCAAAATAGGCGTCCTGCATCAGGGAATAAACCAAAGCCTTTGCGATGGCATAGCGCATACCGGGCTGGGAAAAGACGATATGCTCCGCCTGCTTACCGCTTTCATACCGTTCCGGACAGTTGACGATCAGATCCAGCATAAGCAAATATTTTTTCACTTTGTCGATATGCTCTTGCGTGATCGGGACGGTTGTTTCACTCTTTTTCTTGACCTCAATGATGGCCTTTAATCGCTCCAATATTTGCTTTTCATTGACATCATAGAGAACGGTTGCCCGTTCCGCAGGAAGATCATGTAAAAGCAGTTCCTTTGCGGAGCCAAAATCATGGGACTTAAATTCGTCCTCTACCACGCGCAGCACAAAGCGGTGGTTCATGTGCTGCACAATGCGGTTGATAACATTGGTCAGCTCACCTTTTTCGTAAAGCTCACGCAGTTGATTGAAGTATTCGCCGTAATGGTCGTTTTTCAGTGTATGCTGAATGTTGCGGCTGATGGCGGTATCAATATACTTTCGGGTACTTTCATCGTCTCGAAACGCGACCTCGTCAAAGGCGGCATCCGAATCGTCAAAGCTCATATTTTCCATTTTCAGCGTTCCGCCGTATTCAATATAAGAATCGACAGAACGGATGTTCAGGAGCCGCGCATACTCCCGAAAGGGAATAAAAGAGGTGTGGATCGTCACGCTTCTGTCGTACAGTTCATCGCGGTTTGCCATAGCGAAACCAAGAGAGTCCGTACCGGAAACAACGATTTTCATGCCCATCATACTGAACACATCGGAAAGCACAGCAGCGGTGTCGATGAAGTCGCTCAGGAGCGTAATTTCATCAATAAACACATACCGATAGCCCAGTTCAAACAGAGCTTTCAAGTCCTTTGTCAGCCGCGACATATCATCAATGGTCTGCACCTTGATGTAGGCCGTTTTTTCTATGGGCAGTTCGGAAAGCATTTGATACAGAAGTGTTGTCTTTCCGGTCCGGCGGAGACCGTATAAAATACAGATCTTCCCATCATAGGAGCCGTTCACAAACTTCTGTAAGGTGCTGAAGCAGTCCCGCTTGCCGTATTTTGCCACGCTGTTTGCCAACGCCTGCAAGCCCGCACCCGTGACAACATTCGTATAAAACTCAGGTATTTGCGAGGGGATAGCGGCTGTGACATCAGGCTGACCATACCTTTCCAGCTTTTGATAAATCGCATGGTATCTTGCCGTGTTTGCTTTCGCAGCATCGTTTTCGTAATTCTGATAGTTGCGTGTGGACATACCGAGGTATTCCGCACATCGGGCCTGATTCAGCCCTTTTGAAATACGCAATTCTTTTAAGGTCACGCTCATCACCTCGCCTTTATTATATCACAGTATACGCAAAGGACAAGAAAAATACGCAAATATTTCGCATTTTCTTCGTCTATTTTTCGCCTTTCTTCTTAGGGAGCTGTGTGAGAGCGTCCAATTCCTCGTAGGTCAATTCGCCGTTCACGTAGCGGTTTCGTGCATTCTCCGCTTGTGCTTTCCAGATTTGAAATGCGGCATCTGTGTAAATAGCCGGAGTACGGCGAACACGCATATCATAGGTTTTGATCCGCTGCCGGATGAGCTTTAAGCCATCATCGGCAGCGATTTTCTTTTCATGCTTCTCTTTGACTGCGAGTTCTTTGCAGCTTTTTCCGGTATCACCGACTGACCGATCACAATAAAGAGCTTTGGAAGAGAAAGGGATAAAGTAACGATGACAATATTCACACTTTTTCAATTCAATTCCCTGCTCGACCATCTCCAGCAGTTCTGTCAGCAGCGTCGCGCCCAAATCGTCCGAGCCCTCGATGCGGGCAAACCGGACGGACTTTGGTGGCGTCGAAATGCGGTCTGCCGCCAACACCGGATCAAAATTCTGCTCATCTACATACAGCTTTCGTTCCGCGCGCATCTTGAGGTCCAAACCGGCGATCGCTGTGGCAGCTTGAAAATCGCGGCTCATATAGAGCGCCAAACGCTGCTTGGCGCTCAACTTAGATTTGTCCGGCACGAGCACGGCATCTGCAAAGGCGGAAAGTTCCTTTTGCAGTTTCTCAAAACCTTCCATGCGTTCATCAAGCACGTCAGCCAGCTTTTCTTCAAAAAAGAGGGACTGCACAAAGCGTTCCCCAAAAGGGTGGATCGTGCTCAGCTCGTTTTTGATCTCGGTAATGGCTTGATTTTCCATCATGGGCGTTGTTCGCACCAGTAATTTCGCCCGTAAAGAAGCGAAATCTGTGGACAAAAAGGCAATAAGGGTTGTCCCGAGACGATATTCCACGGGCTTGAAATCCGTTTCTACATATTCCTTTTTGGGGCCAAAACTCAAGCAATACAAGGCTCTCAAGGCTTTTCCTCCATTCGTGGACACAGCTGTGCAATGCGTGTGGTATATCATTTGTAACGCAATTAGTTTACCACATATTGAAATCTCCGTCAACGCTTGCTATCATTTTTGTGGAAGTTTAAATTCAGCACAAACGATCTTCCACAAAATTGAATGACCGCCGGAGCGTTTCTCTTTCGGGGAAGCAGGCCATGACCGTCTGATGACGCGAGCGTGCCAAGAATCAGAAATTGAGTTTCCGTCAGGCAGGAAACCGCTTCCGGGAAAACGGCAACAAGTTCACCGGTCTCTCCGCATAGTTTCAAGGAAAGGGGGGAGCAGGATGGCAAGCAAACCGGAGCTGCTGCATAATCAGGCGGCAGATGAGATCGGGCAGGACTTTCTTTTCGCATACCAGCGAGCCGTCCTGCTCGCCTTGCAGCGTCAAGGGGTTCTTAACGAAATGCAGTGTAGGAACTGCGTACAAAAATTAGAAGAGCAGATAAGAAATACAGGAAAATCAAAATCTGTAAAGGAATAGTGCCTTTCAGTATTCGCACAATTGCAAAGACACATTCTGTATCGTATGATACCACGAAAAGGAGGAGTTTTTATGTTACAAGTAGCAGCGTATTGCCGTGTATCCACGGATAAGGAAGACCAGGCAAATTCCTTTGAAGCGCAGCAGCGGTATTTCCGCGAGTACATCCAGCGCCAGCCGGATTGGGAGTTGCAAGGCATCTATGCTGACGAAGGATTTTCCGGCACATCGACCAACAAGCGCGTGGAGTTCAATAAAATGCTCCATGCGGCGGAGCTGGGACAGATCGACCTGATCGTGACCAAGGAGGTCAGCCGTTTTACCCGCAACACGGTGGACGCGCTGCAAATCACCCGCGAGCTGCGGCGGCGCGGTGTAGGCGTGCTGTTTCTCAATGACAGCCTGGATACCCGCACCAACGATGGGGAGCTGCGGCTGACGATCATGAGTTCCTTCGCACAGGACGAAAGCCGAAGGACCTCTGAACGCTCCAAATGGGGACAGATGCGCAGCATGGAGAAGGGCGTCGTTTTTGGCGGCTCGCTGCTGGGTTACGACGTGATTGGCGGCAAAATGACCGTCAACCCGGAGGGCGCGGAAGTTGTCCGGCTCATCTTCCATAAGTATCTGCAAGAGCGCAAAGGGTGCAGCGCCATCGCGCGGGAGCTGCGGGAGGCTGGGATTCTCAGCAGCAAGGGCAACTGCCTTTGGTCGTCTGCCACCGTGACAAAGATCCTAAAGAATGAAAAATACTGCGGTGACCTGATCCAGAAAAAGACCTACACGCCGGACTATCTGACGCACGAAAAGAAGTACAACCACGGCAAGGAACCGCTGGTAGAACTAAAAGATCACCACGAGCCCATCATCGACCGGGAAACGTGGCAGGCGGTGCAGCGGGAGCTGTCCCGCCGCAACCGTGCGACAGGCTGCGGCGGACACGGCAACCGCTATCCACTCTCCGGCAAAATTCGCTGCGGTGAGTGCGGCAAGAGCTTCTCTCACCGCACCAAAAAGCGGCAGGACGGCAGCTCCTATTACCGCTGGTGCTGCTTCACCGCCACCAACGAGGGCCTGCGGCGCACAGACGGCACGGGAAATACCATCGGATGCAGCGTCGGGCGGCAGATTCGGGATGACATCGCCATGGACCTTCTGCGGCGCTCGGTGAACGACGTGACGCTGGATAAGAAAGCGATCATATCGAACCTCGCCCGCGTTGTGGAAAGCGTTCTGGCGTCCGGTGAGGACAGCGGCGAGCAGGAGCTGCGGCGGCTGGAGCTGGATCTTGAAAAGCTGCAGGCCCGCAATGACACCATCCATGACCGATTTTTCGACGAGAGCATCACCAAGGCTGACTATCAGCGCGCCAAAGCCCGCTGTGAAAGCGAAATGAACCGGGTGCAGGAGAAAATCGCCGCGATCAAACAGCGGCAGACGCTGAACCCCGACACGCAGACCCTAAAGCCGGACATCCGCACCGCCATCACGGGCATCGTCAGCGGACGCACGGCGGACGACGACTTTTACGGTCATCTCCTCCAACAGATGACCGTGTACCGGGACGGCAGGGTAGAGGTGGCGCTCAATCTGCTGCCCGCCAAATGGGTCTATGTGCTGGACGGACTGGAAAAATACCGCACCAAAATTGGGGGCCATGACGCTTCCTCCGTGCCGATGTCGGTCAGCAGGCCCTTGAGCTCGGGGTAGGGCATGGAGTAGCGCTGGGAGAGGTAGCGCAGCGACGCGCCGAGCTCGCCGTCCGGGCCGCCGTACTGCGAGATGATCGCCGCGGCAAGCCGTGGATTCGGGTTCTTGATCTTGACGGGGTACTGTAACTTTTTCTCATATACAAACATTACTTTTCTTCCTCCAGATCCCACGGCCACGGATCATTCAGCCACTTGAAGCTGCCGGGCGTCACGTCCGTCTGCAAAATCGGGCCGTACTGCTTTTCATAGGCCTCGCGCCCCTCGCGGCCGAGCTTGATATACGACCAGTAGAGGTTCAGAACCTCGGTGTCCTCCGGGTGTGTGGTGAGATAAAGCCCCAGCTCGTCGATGGCAAAATCGAGCGCCATCAGCTCTGAGAGCGCCGTGTTGACGGCGGGGAACTTCGTCTTCATCTGCGCGTGAAAGGGTAGATTCAGCCCCGGAAACAGCGTACCGGCCTTGAGCGCGTCCTGTTGGGAATAGCGCTCGGGGTCGTTTTTCTGCACGGGGACATAGGGAAAAGCCAGCGGCGCGCAGCAGCCGTTCGGCAGTGTGCCCACGCCGGACTCGGCGCGCATAGCTCTGTTGTCGTCCAAAGAAGTCTCCTCCTTGCAAAGAAATCGGGCATCCGCCCACACCATCCTATGCAGCGGGAGAAAAAAGGGAAGCGGGGCTTTTCTTTTTGTTCAAAGTCCTGTATAATGAAAAGCACATAAGGCCGCGCCGCGGGGCATACATTGTTCCGGGGTGAGGGGTATTTTGTTTATCGTTTTCGGAAAAAAGGCGTTTTACGCCATATTCGCGCTGCTGCTCGTGCTGACGGCGGCGACCGTCAGCCTGCTTCTGCCGCCGGAGGCGGTGGAGACGAGCGTGTCGGCGCCGACAGGGAAGACCGTCTGGGTCATCGACGCGGGGCACGGTGGGGAGGACGGCGGGGCCGTCGCCGCCGACGGCAGCAAGGAAAGCGACATGAACCTCGCCATCGCGCAGCGGCTCGACGCGCTGCTCGTTTTTCTCGGCGAGGAGACGCGCATGACGCGCACAGAGGATATCTCCATCCACGATGCCAGTGCGTCCACGCTGCGGGAAAAGAAACGCTCCGACCTCGAAAACCGCGTGGGACTGGTCAACAGCACGCAAGGCGCTATCCTTGTCAGCATCCACCAGAACAGTCTTCCGTCATCCAAGCAGACGCACGGCGCGCAGGTGTTTTACGGCAAAAAAGAGGGGAGTGCCGAGGTCGCGAATGCGGTGCAGCTCGCGCTGAATCAAACTGTCAATGCGGGCAATGAGAAGACAGAGAAGGCCATCACCGCGTCGATCTTCCTGATGAAAAACGTCACCGCGCCTGCAATCCTGATCGAGTGCGGATTTTTGAGCAATGAAAACGAAACGGCGCTTTTGAAAAGTGGCGAATATCAGCAAAGACTGGCCGTTGTGATCGCGTCCGGTCTTTTACAGCAGTAGCAGTAAAGCAAAAGAGGTTTACAATATGGCAAAGGCAAAAAGTGTATTTTTCTGCACGGAGTGCGGCAACGAAACGCCCAAATGGGCGGGCCGCTGCCCGAGCTGCGGCGCATGGAACACGCTCGTCGAGCAGGCCGTCGGCGACGGTGCAAAGGCAAAAACAGGCGGCCGCAGCCGCGCGCTGCGCGCCAAGGCGCACCCGATCGCAGAGCTTGACACAGCGCAGGAGATCCGTTTTCCCACCGGCATGGGCGAGCTTGACCGCGTGCTTGGCGGCGGCGCTGTGCAGGGCTCGCTCGTGCTCGTCGGCGGTGCACCGGGCATCGGCAAGTCAACACTGATGCTGCAGATCTGCGGAAAGCTGAGTGAAAACGCGAAAATTCTGTACGTTTCCGGCGAGGAATCGCCGCGTCAGCTCAAGCTGCGCGCCGACCGTCTCGGCGTGCAGTCGGACAACCTGTACGTGCTGTCCGAGACCTGCCTCGGTGATGTGCTGGAATCCGTCGAAGAAGAAAAGCCCGACGTTTTGATCGTCGACTCCATCCAGACGCTCTATCAGGACTCGCTCGAATCGCCCGCGGGCAGCGTGGCGCAGGTGCGCGCCTGCACGCTGGAGCTGATGCAGCTGGCCAAAGGGGAGGGCATCACCGTCTTTGTCATCGGGCACGTCAACAAAGAGGGTTCTATTGCGGGCCCGAAGGTGTTGGAGCACATGGTCGACTGCGTTTTATATTTCGAGGGTGAGGCGCACATGAGCTATCGCATCCTGCGCGCGGCGAAAAACCGCTTCGGCGCGACGAACGAGATCGGCGTATTCGAGATGCGCAGCGAAGGCCTTGTCGAAGTGCCGAACCCGTCGGAAATGCTGCTTTCGGGACGACCTGACGATGCGCCCGGCACGTGCGTGACCTGCGTGATGGAAGGCCAGCGCCCGGTGCTGGCCGAGGTGCAGGCATTGCTTGCGCCCGCGGCGCAGTCAGTCTCGCGGCGGACAAGCAACGGCTTTGACTACAACCGCGCCGCCATGCTGATGGCGGTGCTCGAAAAGCGCGGCGCGCTCAAGGTGTCCGGCTGTGACGCGTTCTTGAACGTCATCGGCGGATTGAGCGTGGACGAGCCCGCAGCAGACCTTGCCGCCGTGCTGGCGCTCGCGTCGAGTTATCTCGACAAGCCCATCGGCAATCACGTCGCCGCCATCGGCGAGGTCGGCCTGACCGGCGAGCTTCGCAGCGTGAACCATTTGAGCGAGCGGCTCAGCGAGGTGCACCGTCTGGGCTTTGAAACATGCATCATCCCGAAGCAGCGCAAGGATCAGATCCGCGCGCCGCAGGGACTCGCGCTGATCGAAGCGCGCAACATCGCCGAAGCGCTGCGCGCCATTGTGCAGGCGTAAACGCCGATGCGCCGATTGTAAAGCAGTTTCTATAAATAATATAGCAGTAAAACCGGCAGCGTTTTCACACTGCCGGACCCATAGAATCCCATGATCCTGACAAAGGAGGTTTTTGTCGCCAGCCACGCCAAAACGCTCATTTCCGCAAGAATACGCTTTTCCGCTCCCCTCAATTGAACAAAATTTTTATTTTGTTCAATTGAGTATGGACTTCAAAATGCCCCTCTCCATCGGCTCCTTTATTGAAAACCGCCGTACAGCCGATCAACGGCATGTGCGCTGTGCATCCCGTTCAAAGGATCAATCTCTGCGCAGCTCTGTATCACGCTTGAACCGCCGACAACGCTCACAGATCAGAGCTACCGAATTTTTTCCGGTATTTTGAAATCCAACACTTCGTAACTTCTCCGTATTTTTTCTTTCTGATTTAGATGAGCTGTTTCTGCGCCTGCACTGGCGCTCATTTACTATGAACGACTACCGCTTGGAATCGCCGCCGATTTTGCGCGATTTTCTATCCTACCACGAGACCATCAAAGCCCACTCGCAGAAAACGGTCGATGAATATTTCCTCGACCTGCGCAACTTTTTCCGCTATTTGAAGCAGTCGCGCGATCCGTCGCTGCGCGGCCTCCCTCTCAATGAAATTTCCATCATGGACGTCGATCTTGACTTTGTGAAAAAAGTAACATTGACCGATATTTACGCCTACATGACCTATCTGAGCCGTGACCGCGTGCTGCATCAAAACAGCGACGTGTCCGACTACGGCTTGAATACCGCGTCCAGAGCGCGAAAAATCGCGACGATTCGGTCTTTTTACAACTATTTGGTCAATAAAGCGCACCTTTTGGACACGAATCCCTGCAAGGACCTCGATTCCCCCAAGATCAAAAAGTCGCTGCCGAAGTACCTGACGCTCGACGAGAGCGTGCAGCTTTTGCAGTCCGTCGACGGGCAGAACCGCGAGCGCGATTACTGCATTCTGACGATTTTTCTAAACTGCGGGCTGCGAATCTCCGAGCTTTGCGGCCTTGATCTGCAGGACATTCAAGATGACGCGCTGCGCGTGCTCGGCAAAGGCAACAAGGTACGCATCGTCTACTTAAACGACGCCTGCAAGGATGCGCTCAAGAGCTACCTCACCGTCCGCCGCCCCATCTCCGGCCGCGACCACAATGCCCTCTTCCTCTCGTCGCGCAACGAGCGCATCAGCCGCTCGAGCGTCCACGCGCTCGTCAAAAAGCACCTGAGCGCCGCGGGACTCGACGCTTCAGAATACTCCTCGCACAAGCTGCGCCACACGGCGGCAACGCTGATGCTGCAAAATGGCGTGGACGTCAAAGCCGTGCAGGAGGTGCTCGGGCATGAGCATCTGAACACGACGGAGATCTACACGCACATTGATAACGACGCGCTGCGCGTTGCTGCAAAGGCAAATCCCTTGTCGCATGTAAAGATGAAAAAGAACGAGGATTAAATTTGACTTTCCCGGCTTCATCCGATATACTTAATAGTTGATGAAATGTATTTTTCAAGGAGGGTTTCCATGAATACAAAAGAGCTTTCCCCCATCTGCCGGCAGGTGCGGCGCGACATCATCACGATGACCGCCAACGCCGGCAGCGGTCACCCCGGCGGCTCGCTGTCCGCGGTGGAGCTGATGACCAGCGTTTTCTTCAATCACATGCGCGTTGACCCCAAGAACCCGCACGATCCCGACCGCGACCGCTTCGTGCTCTCCAAGGGTCACGCCGCCCCCTGCTACTACGCGGTCCTCGCCGCCAAGGGCTTTATCTCCCGCGACGAGTATGCGAACTTCCGCCAGCTGCACTCCATCCTGCAGGGCCACCCCGACGCCAAGAAGGTCCCCGGCGTGGACGCCTCTACGGGCTCTCTCGGTCAGGGCGTGTCCATCGCCGTCGGCATGGCGCTGGGCGCCAAGCATCTCGGCAAGGATACGAAGGTCTTCGCCCTCGTCGGCGACGGCGAGAGCCAGGAAGGACAGATCTGGGAGGCTTATATGGCCGCCGCGCACTATAAGCTCGACAATCTGACCGTCATCATCGACAACAATGGCCTACAGATCGACGGCACGAACGACCAGGTCATGAGCCTCGGCGATCTGCCCGCCAAGCTCCGCGCGTTCGGCTTTGACCTCGTCGAGCTGCCTGACGGCAACGATCTTGACGCCGTCGAGGCCGCACTCTCCAAGCCTACCATGCCCGGCAAGCCCAAGGCCATCCTTGCACACACCGTCAAGGGCAAGGGCGTTTCGTTCATGGAGAATCAGGTCGGCTGGCACGGCAAGGCCCCAAATGCCGAGCAGCGCGAGCAGGCTTTGAAGGAATTGGAGGACTAAGAACATGGCTGATAAAATTGCAACCCGTCAGGCTTACGGCGAAGCGCTGATCGAACTGGTCGAAAAGAACGATAAGGTCGTCGTGCTCGACGCCGACCTCGCCAACGCCACGCAGACCTGCAAGGTCGCCAAGGCGCACCCTGAAAAATTCTACAACTGCGGCATTGCCGAGGCCAACATGGTCGACATTGCCGCCGGTATGTCCACGATGGGCCTCATCCCCTACTGCTCTTCGTTTGCGATGTTTGCGGCCGGCCGCGCCTATGAGCAGATTCGCAACTCCATCGCCTATCCCCACTTCAATGTCAAAATCTGCGCGACCCATGCGGGTGTCAGCGTCGGCGAGGACGGCGGCAGCCACCAGTGCATCGAGGACATCGCCCTCATGCGCGTCATCCCCGGCATGACGGTCATCTGCCCCGCGGACGCCAACGAGGCCAAGGCCGCCACCATGGCGATCGCCGAGATGAACGGTCCTGTCTACATGCGCCTTGCGCGCCTTGCCACCCCCGTGTTCGAAGGCGACATGGTCAAGCCTTTTGAGATCGGCAAGGCCAACGTCCTGCGCGAGGGCAAGGATGTCGCGATCTTCGCGACCGGCCTGATGGTCAGCGAATCCCTCGCCGCCGCGGAGAAGCTCGCCAAGGAAGGCATCGACGCCGCCGTCATCAACATCCACACCATCAAGCCCATCGACGCTGCGTGCGTCACCGAATGGGCTGAAAAGTGCGGCAAGGTCATCACCGTCGAGGAGCACAGCGTCATCGGCGGTCTGGGCGACGCCGTGGCCGACGTCCTGATGGGTAAGGTCAACTGCAAGTTCCACAAGATCGGCGTGAACGACCGCTTCGGCCAGTCCGGCAAGGCGGCGGACGTGCTGCGCGAATACGGCCTGACGGCAGATCAGATCGCCGAGACCGTCAAGGCGATCATCGGATGAACACCGCGCCCGAGTGCGTCGACATGACGGAATCACTGCGCCGCGGCGCAGGCCGCCTGCTTTATAACGGAGATGAAGGCTCTCTCGTCCTCAGCATGGACGGAACGTTTTTGCTGAGCGACATACAGGACGGCGCGCTTCTGTGCGAAAAGATTCGCACGCTTTGCCCTGCCGCTCCCAAGCTGTTCACCGTCAAAAGTGACGATGCCGCAGCAGCGCTGATGCGGGAATTCTCCTTGCACGATTCCATGCGCTGCACGCAGTGGGTCTATGAAAATGGCGAGCCGCCCTGCCCCGTCACGGCGGACATCCGCCCGCTGACGCAGGAGCACGCGGCGCTGGCCGCGTCCGTCTATCACGACGGCGACGGTGCGTACATCCGTAACCGCATCGAACACGGCGCACTCTTCGGCGTATTTGAGAGCGATGCCCTCGCAGGCTTCGCCGGTTTTCATGACGACAGCAGCATGGGCATGCTCGAAATTCTACCGCCGTTCCGCCGCCGCGGGTATGCCGCGCAGCTGGAAGCATTTCTGATCGCCGCGGCGCTGAAGGAGGGCCGCACGCCCTACTGCCACGTGGTCGACGGAAACGAAGCGTCGCTGTATTTGCAGCGGAAAATGGGCCTCACCTGCACCCGCCTTCCCGCAATCTGGGTCAATTAAGCAAAGAAAGGAGACAAAGCGAATCGGTTTTGTCTCCTTTTTTCAAAAATATCGCAAATTCTCTTGCAAAATCAAATTTCTGTGTTACAATGCAATTAGTTCCAAACGTACCAAACATTTGAAATAACTTTTTAATCAAAGGAGAAGATATTATGCCGCTCGTAACATCTACTGAAATGTTCAAAAAGGCCTATGACGGCGGATACGCCATCGGCGCGTTCAACGTCAACAACATGGAGATCGTGCAGGGTATCACCGAGGCCTGCCAGGAAGAGCACGCGCCCGTGATCCTGCAGGTCAGCAAGGGCGCCCGCGCCTACGCGAACCACACCTACCTCGTCAAGCTCGTGGAAGCTGCTGTCGAGTGCTGCCCCGATATCCCCATCGTGCTGCACCTTGACCACGGCCCGGACTTCGAGACCTGCAAGTCCTGCATCGACGGCGGCTTCACCTCCGTCATGATCGACGCCTCCTCCAAGCCCTTTGCCGAAAATATCGAGATCACGAAGAAGGTCGTCGAGTACGCACATGACCACGGCGTCGTGGTCGAGGCCGAGCTCGGCACCCTCGCCGGTATCGAGGACGAGGTTAAGGTCGCCGCGCACGAGGCGTCCTACACCCATCCCGAAGAAGTCGAGGAATTCGTCTCCAAGACCGGCTGCGACTCCCTTGCCATCGCCATTGGTACCTCTCACGGCGCTTACAAGTTCAAGCCCGAGCAGTGCACCGTCAATGAGCAGGGCATCCTCGTCCCGCCCCCGCTGCGCTTCGATGTGCTGAAGGAAGTCTCCAAGCGTCTGCCCGGCTTCCCCATCGTGCTGCACGGCTCCTCCTCCGTCCCGCAGGAGTATGTCAAGATGATCAACGAGCACGGCGGCAAGATGCCCAACGCTATCGGCGTGCCCGAGGATCAGCTGCGCGAGGCCGCAAAGCTCTCCGTCTGCAAGATCAACATCGACTCCGACCTGCGCCTTGCCATGACCGGCACCGTGCGCGCCTTCCTCGATGAACATCCCGACAAGTTTGACCCGCGCGAGTATCTCAAGCCCGCCCGCGCCAACATCAAGGAGCTCGTCCGCCACAAGCTCGTCGATGTGCTCGGCTGCGCCGGCAAGGCCTAAACGATAAGGAGAACTGCTATGAGTGAATTGAAAGGCGCGTGCATCATCGGTCAGTCCGGCGGCCCGACCTCCGTCATCAACGCGAGCGCTTACGGCGTCATCCGCACGGCGCTCGATTCCGGCTGCATCACGAATGTCTACGGCGCAGAGCACGGTATCAAGGGCGTGCTCGAAGACCGCCTGTTCGACATGAGTCAGGAAGACCCGAAGGAGCTGGAGCTTTTAAAGTACACCCCCTCCTCCGCCCTCGGCTCCTGCCGCTACAAGATGAAGGACCCCGACGAGGACGACACCGATTACAAGCGCATCCTTGAGGTATTCAAAAAGCACGACGTCCGCTATTTCTTCTACAACGGCGGAAATGACTCGATGGATACCTGCAATAAGATCAGCAAGTACATGCAGAAGGTCGGCTACGAGTGCCGCGTCATGGGCGTGCCCAAGACGATCGACAACGACCTTTATGGCACCGACCACTGCCCCGGCTACGCCAGCGCCGCCAAGTACATCGCGACGAGCCTGATGGAGGTCTATCAGGACGCGCACGTCTACGACACGGGCATGATCTGCATTGTCGAGATCATGGGCCGCCACGCCGGTTGGCTGACTGCCGCCGCCGCGCTCGCGACGAAGTACGGCGCGGGTCCCGACCTCATCTACCTGCCCGAGACTGATTTCGACATGGACACGTTCCTTGCCGACGTCGAGCGCATCTACAAGGAGACCGGCAGCTGTATGGTCGCCGTATCCGAGGGCATCCACTATGCCGATGGCAACTTTGTCTCCGAGGCCAAGACCAGCGCGACGGACGGCTTTGGCCACGCGCAGCTCGGCGGCCTCGCCGCGCTGCTGGCGAGCATCGTGAAGGAAAAGACCGGCGCGAAGGTGCGCGGCATTGAGCTGTCGTTGCTCCAGCGCTGCGGCGCACACCTCGCAAGCGAGACCGATATCGAAGAGGCCGTCATGGCCGGTCGTGCCGCGGTGGAGAACGCCGTCGCCGGCATCACCGACAAGATGGTCGCCTTTGAGCGTGAGACTGTGGACGGCCACTACGTTTGCAAGACGAAGCTGCTGCCGCTCACCTCAGTCGCGAACTTCGAGAAGAAGATCCCCATCGAGTGGATCAACGACTCTCACAACGGCGTCAAGCAGGAGTTCATCGACTATGTCCTCCCCCTCATCCAGGGCGAGCCCAAGCTCCCGAAGGAGGACTCCCTCCCCCGTTTCGCCAAACTCAAAAAAGTGCTGGCCAAGTAAATTTTTCAGTAAAAAAGGAACCGATTCTTTCGAATCGGTTCCTTTTTATATCATTCCGGTCAGTCCTCTGCAAACCACTCACCGAGAACATCTGTGGTAAGCGGCAGCGTCGTTTCCTTCGTGCCGCTTTCCGTGTAGAGCGTCAGCGTAACAGTATTGTCCTGTGCGTGATAGGTCTCCGCCCGCGCGGTCACGCCGAGGGGCGCACTCAGGCGCGCAAGCTGCGCGTCCGCCTTATCCCAGTCGACCTCACTGCACTGAGAGCCCCCCTCCGCGGCGTTCCAACGGTAGACAAAAACACACGACATGCCGTCGCCAAAGGTGCTGCGCGTAATGAGTTCGCTGCGCCCATCTCCCGTGAGATCAAGCGGCCACGCGCCGTCGCCCTCCGCCGCATCATCAAAGTCATAGCCAACGGTCCTTCCCGCATAGACGAAGCCCTGCTCCGTCAGCGCATAGAAGTCACAAACTGTCATAACTATGCCTTGGATCGTTTCAAGCTCGAAGCCCGGAAAGCCGAGCACATCGTTCCGTGCGGTGAGAGAGACTTTTTCGGCAGCGTTGCCATTCCCGATCCAAGTGCCGCGATTCACGCCGAACGGTATGTCGATCTCCGCACCGTCCGCGCCAAAGAGCGCGTAGCGCGCATAGCCAGCCTCATCCGGCTCGTAGACTCTCAGCGTGACGGTCTGATCACCGACCTCCTCGGTCTGCGTGAGCAGCGCGGTGGGCGCGTCAGCCTCCTCCGGTGGCAATTCCTCTATGATGGGCTGCGGGGTGCGGCTTGCTAAGATGATGCTGACAAGCGCCGCTGCCACCAGCAGCGGCAGCGCGATCTTTCGGCTCATATCCTCTTCCTCCTGTTATCCTTCTTATAAGAACAGCATAACAGCGGGCAGTGGAAATGACAAGTTACAAAGTGATGACATTCCAGTTACAGGAATGTAACAAAGCGAGAGGAACCTCCTCTCGCTTTGTTTCTTTACAGGATGATACAAATGAGACCGCCCGTGCCCTCGTTGATGATGCGCTCAAGCGTCTGGCGGAGCTTGAGGCGCGCATCGTCCGGCATGTGCTTGAGCTTTGCCTGCAAGTCTTCGTTCACGATCTCGTGGAAGCTGCGGCCGAAGATGTTGGACTGCCAGATCTTTGTCGTGTCGCCCTCGAACTCCTGCAAGAGGTAGTTGACCATGTCCTCGCTCTGCTTTTCGTTGCCGACGATGGGCGAAACCGTCGTTTCGATGTCGGCGCGGATGATGTGCAGGCTCGGCGCGCTCGCCTTGAGCCTCACACCGTAGCGCCCGCCCTGCTTCATGATCTCCGGCTCCTCCAAGTTCAGCTCGTCGACCGTCGGCACAACGATGCCGTAGCCTCTCTCGCGCGCGTCGGACACCGCCTGCGCCACCTTGTCGTACTCCGCCTTGACCGACGAGAGCTCAGTGAGAAGGCTCAGCAGATCGCCGTCATCCTTCACATCGAAGCCAGACTGCTCGCTCAGCGTCCGGTAGAACAGTGCGCGCGGGAGCTGCAATTCCGCCGCGGCGACGCCCGTGCCGAGCTGAATGGACGTGATGCGCGCGCTGCTGACGCTTTCGCAGCCGCCGATGGCGCTGATCGCGCCCTGCACCTCTCGGATACAGTGGAGGCTGCCTGTGTTCTCGCGGATGGCCTGATAGAGGCCGCTTTTGATCGGGTGATCGTCGGCAAGCGCCTCGACCCACGGCGGGATGAAGAGGTCCAGCTCGCAGAGCGGGAACTCGTAAAGGATGGCCTTGAGAATCATTCCCACCGCGTTGTCGTCGAGCGTCAGGCAGTTGACGGGCAGACATGTCACGCCATAGCGTGAAGCGATATCCCTTGCCATTGCCTGCACGCGATCGCTTTCCGGCTCTGTCGCGTTGAGCAGGACGAGGAAGGGCTTGCCGATCTCCTGTAATTCGCGGATGACGCGGCCCTCGGCCTCTATGTAGTCCTCGCGCGGGATATCGGTGATACTGCCGTCGGTCGTCACAACGACGCCGATGGTCGAATGCTCGCGGATGACGCGCGTTGTGCCAAGCTCCGCCGCCTCACTCATCGTCACCTCGTGGTCGAGCCACGGCGTCGAGACCATGCGGGGGCTCTCGCCCTCCATCTGCCCCGTCGCGCCGGGGATCATGTAGCCCACGCAGTCGATGAGCCGAACCGAGCAGCTGCTGCCCTCGTCGAGCGCGATGTCCACCGCCTCTTCCGGCACGAACTTCGGCTCCGCCGTCATCACCATGCGGCCGCTGCCGCTCTGCGGCAGCTCATCCTTCGCCCGCTCGCGGCGGTAGACATTGTCGATATTCGGGATGACCTGCGTCTCCATGAAGCGCTTGATGAACGTCGACTTGCCCGCGCGCACGGGGCCGACGACGCCGATGTAGATGTCCCCCGCCGTGCGGGTCGAAATATCCTGATAGATCTCCGTATTCATGCTCATACCCTCTTCCTCCGTTCCTCAGCGCCTGCGCGGGATCAGCAGCAGCTTTCCGATCACCGCGGCGGATTCCTCCTTGAGCTCGTTGGCCGCGAGGATGGCCTCGACCGTTGTGCGGTACAGCTTGGCAATATCCCACAGCCGCTCGCCCTGCTTCATCGCGCGGAGCACGAGCGAGGGGACGTTCTCGTCCTTTTTCCCGCACTCCTCGGCCTCAAGCGACTGAAGACAAGGATAACGCGGCGTTTCCGCCACGCTGACGGCAAACGTTACGGGGAAGCGCAGCTCCACGCCGTCCGCGCCGACGGACGCGGCGATCTCGCCCGCGTACATGTCCTGCACCCGCGCCTGTCCGCTGCCCGGAAGGTCGGTCTCGAGCAGCACCTCGCTCCGCCGCTCGGAGAGCAGCGGCACGGCGTTTTCGTCGAGATACAGCACGCGCAGATTCGCCGTCGCGCGCAGCGACGCGCTCTCTCCCCCGCCGCTCACGCCCGCGCTGCTGAAGATCACGTCCGTCGCCAGCACCGTCTGCACCTCGGCCCCGGTCTCGATCTTTTCGCGCACGAGCTGCTCGCGCAGCACCAGCGCCGCGCTGTCGCACAGCTCGACCGTCTCCGTCTTCGCGGTCAGGTCGTAGGCCGTGCTGTAAAGGTCCGCCACACAGCAAACGCTTTTCACCTCGCGCACCGCTGTGAACGCGCTGATGTAGAGCCGCAGCGAGATGGCGCGGTTGTTGTCCGGCTCGCTCTCGCTGCCGACATGGATCTCCGCGCCTGTCAGGCGCAGCGACGCGCGCACCGTCGTCTCGCCCTCCTCTTCGGCAAGTCCGTCTAGGATCTGCGAAAACGGCAATTCACTGCTCATCGACGCAAGATTCCCGCTCTCATCCAAGTAGATGGCATCCAGCCGCGCGACGCCCTTGAGCACGATCTTATTGCCGATCGACTTGCAGTCAGTCACGCGCAGCGCACACTTTGTGCGTAAAAGCTCCTGAATGGGCTCCTTCGTGCCCGAAAGCAGCACTTCATCGGAAAATGTGAAGTCCTTTTCCCGAATGGCGCGGATAATACCGATGTCCTTTTTCTCGCATAGCGTTTCGATCTTGTAGGCTTCCTGCTCCTTCACGCCGCTGCACACGCTCAGCGACGCGGGCACGTAGGGCGTAAGCGTCAGCTCCACGTTCACGCGCGTGAACACCTTACGCGGATTGAGCATGCGCACTTCGCACGAGCAGAGCCGGCCGTCGAGGCAGCTGTCCGCACTGCCGCTCAGCGCGCGCCCCTCGATCGTCTCGTCGAGCGGCAGCGTGTATTCAAATGACTTCATCCCCTGCGCGTCCTCGGCCACATACAAAAGCGTCATGCGGACCGTGCCCGACACCTGCGCTTTTCCGTCTGCGATCTCACGGCTGCGCAGGAAAAGGCACCCGCTCGCATCCACGATGCGGGCAATGTCCGGCAGATAGTCCGGCACGATGGTCTCCGTTGTCTCCTCGCGGTTCTCGCTGAGCTGCGGTAACGCCTGATAACAGGCAAACTTCTCCTTTTTCAATTCCAGTTCCATTGCAGTCCCTCTCCTTCGGCTAAGTGGTTACTGCACTCTATGCACTGTGGACGCGCGTTATGCTTCCTCCCTGACGCCAAATACGCGCCGCAGCAGCGACGAGAGGACCTTGGGTGACTTCCAAACGACAATTTTCATGCTTTTCCCCCTTCCAATATTCATGCCCTTTTCAACCAATGTTAAAATCTGCGCAGGCAGCCGATGCCGCAGAAGATGAGAAGAAACGCGACCAGAAACATCAGCGCCCCCACCGGAAAAACAGCCGCGATGAAAATACCGAGCCCCAGCGCCAGCGCGCAAACACCCACACAGCGCCACGGGCCGAACAGCGGCGGTCCCGGCGGGCGCGGCGGCGGATTCGAATACATGCTTTTCCCCTCCTCTCTCGGCGTTCGCCTGCTCCATTCTATACAAAAGCGGCCGCCGCGTTCCTGCTTTATCGTGACAAAGCGTCGAACTTCGTCATGTTGTCCTTTGTAATACTTGACATTCTCTCATCTTTATGTAATATTAAGAACAACTTCACTTGATCGCGGCTCTGCGAGTGTGTTCCGCACTGACCGCAACGGAAAGGACGGCACACCCATGCAGGAAATGAGCAGAAGAAATCAGCACTTTACCGACTCCGTCATTCGCAGAATGACGCGTATCTCCAACGAATGCGGCGCGATCAACTTAGCGCAGGGCTTCCCCGATTTTGACCCGCCCAAGGAGATGATGGACCGCCTCGAGGTCGTGAGCCACGAAGGCCCCCATCAGTACCCCATCACGATGGGTGCGCCGAATTTCCGTCAGGCCATCGCGCGCAAATGCGGTCACTTCATGGGCCGCACCATCGACCCCGAGACCGAGATCGTCGCGACCATCGGCTCGACCGAAGCGATGGTCGACACGCTCTTCGCCCTGACGAATCCGGGCGACCGCGTCGTGATGTTCTCCCCGTTCTTCGAAAACTACCGCGCACAGGTCATCATGGCCGACTGCGAGCCGGTCTTTGTCCCTCTGAATCCGCCGACGTTCTCCTTTGACCCGAACGTGCTCGAAGATGCGTTCCGCGGCGGTGCGAAGGCCATCATCATCTGCAATCCCTCGAACCCGAGCGGCAAGGTCTTCACCGAGGAAGAGCTCAAGACCATCGCCGACCTCTGCATCCGCTACGACGTTTACGCCATCATGGACGAGGTGTATGAGCACATCATCTACGACGGCCGCAAGCACGTCTACATGAACAGCATCCCCGGCATGTGGGAGCGCACGGTCTCCTGCTCATCGCTCTCCAAGACCTACTCCGTCACCGGCTGGAGACTCGGCTATGCCATCGCGCCGGAGAACATCATGGCGCGCATCCGCCAGTACCACGACTTCAACGCCGTCGGCTGCCCGTCGCCTCTGATGGAGGCCGCCGTCGTCGGCCTCAACATGCCGCTGAGCTACTATGACGAGTTCGGCGCGCACTACGCGCACATGAAGAAGATCTTCACCGAGGGCATGCGCGACATCGGCATCCCCTTCACCGATCCCGAGGGCACGTACTTCGTGCTGGCCGACATCTCCCCGTACCTCAAGAAGGGCCAGAGCGACGTCGACTTCTGCGAGCAGCTGGCGAGAAAAGCCGGCGTCGGCGCCGTGCCGGGCAGCTCGTTCTTCAATGAACCGATCAACAATATTGTGCGTCTGCACTTCGCGAAGAAGGATGAGACGCTGTACGCTGCGCTGGATCGGCTGAATCATATCAAGGATATGATGTGAGTTTTTCGCACTTCATGCGGAAGGAATGTTCCCCACACAGTGTGGGGACGCGACAAAGGGGGGCTATTCTCTTTCCTCGGAAAGAGAATAGCCCCCCTTACACCCCCCAAGAGAAAGGGTTTTGATTGGCAATCTCGGGCTTGCACAAGTCTTTTGCCTCCGGAATGTAATGCCTGCGCGCGGTGTTGCCGCGTCAGCATTGCAAGACGATTTGTCTCTGCTTCTATTATCCGCTGCCGCTCTGCTGATCTTGTAGAAGTGCGCAGTAATTCCCGTCTATCGCCAGTCCCATCAATGCGGCGAGCGCCAGCAATGCCGCATTTGGCACACAGTCTGCCGCCGAGTAAACGTCACTCGCGCCTCACGGTAGTAAGGCGCGGTTGAGAGTGGTAACGAGGCGGTAGGGATTCATGGCAAAGCCATGTACACCGCACCTGATTGCGCAGCGCGTGTAGCTCTTCGAGCTACAAACTGCCAATGTAAAATTTCTCTCGGAGGATTTAAAGGGGGCTATTCTCTTTTGTGAAAGAGAATAGCCCCCTTTGATTCGCTTTCCCCTGCGCGGCGCAGGGGGGAATTTCCTGCTGTTTACAGCATCGAGATCTGTTCCTTCTCCGAGGAACCAACCGCCTCTGGACTCCCGAATTGAGAGACAAATTCTTCCTCGGAAAGAATAGGAACCCCCAGTTCCTTTGCCCTTTTCGTCTTCGACGAATTCGATTCCCCGTCGTTGCTGACGAGGTACGTTGTCTTCCCCGAGACGCTGCCGGTCACGGCGCCGCCTTGCTGTTCGACGTAGGCTTTGAACGCGCTGCGGTTTTTGAAGAGGTGCACATCGCCCGTGATGACGAAGCTCAGACCTTTGCAGGTTCCGTCGGCCTCCTGCTTGGGGGCGACGTCCTCCAGTGTGAGCTCTGCCATCAGGCGGTCGAAGAGGTTTTTGTTTTCATCGTCAGCAAACCAGTTCAGGAGCGCGTTTGAACGCTCGACGCCAATACCGTCCACGTCCTCGAAGCCCTCGCCGCTCTCGATGCGTGATAAAAAGCCCTTCGTGCCGAGCGCTGCGATGAGCTTCTTGCCCGCGTCCGCGCCGATGTTTGGGATGCAGAGGGCGAAGATCAGGTGGATTGGGTCGACTTTGCGGCTCTTTTCGATGGCCGCCAACAGGTTCGCGCAGGACTTTTCACCAAAGCCTTCGAGCTTTACGATCTCGTCCGCGTGCGCGTCCAGATGATAGAGGTCGGCAAAATCGCGCAGATAGCCGCGGTTGACGAACTCGTGCAGCGTTTGCACGGAGAGGCCGTCGATATCAAGCCCGCCCTTGCTCGCAAAGCGGACAAAGCGCTTCAAGTGCTTGGCGGGACAGTTCGGATCGGTGCAGCGCAGCGTCTTCACGCCGCTGATGGGACTGATACGCACCTCGGTCGCCGCGCCGCAGACGGGACAGGCCGTCGGGACTTCATAGCTGCCCTCGGCCCTGACGACCGCGATGCACTTCGGGATGATCTTGTTGGCCTTGATGATGCGAAGCTCGGTCTTGCGGTCCTTGCCGATGCCGAGGCGCTCGAGCTCGCTGACGTTGCAGAGGCTTGCGCGCGTGACAGTCGTGCCCTCGAGCTGCACAGGGTCAAAGACCGCGACCGGCGTGATGGTCGAGGCCGCGCACGACCATTCGATGTGATCGAGCACCGTGTCGGCGGAAACGTCCGCCCACTTGTAGGCAAGACCCGCGCGCGTGGCGTGATGACCCGTCACGCTGCCGGTCGCTGCGTAGTCCGTGTCGTCGTAGGTGATGACAAGGCCGTCCACGGGAATGCCCATCTCGCCGGAGTCGACCTTTTTCGTCCAGCGCGCGATGGCGTCGGGCAGGTCCTTCGCGCTCGTGCGCTCGCGCTCGACAGTTGTAAAGCCCATTTGGTCAAGATAGTCCATCCGCGCGCCCCAGGAGCGGATCACTTCATCCGTGTGGACGAGCGTAAAGGCGTTGAACGTCACGTTGCGCTCTTTCACCTTGTCGAGATTCGTCTTGTCGAGCGCCAGCGTGCCGGCGGCGAGGTTGCGGGGGTTTGCGTAGCGGTCGTCCGCGTCCTCGAGCGTGTCGTTGATGGCCTCGAAATCTGCATAGGAGATGGTCGCCTCGCCGCGCACGACGAGGTGGCCCTTGTCGCTGATTTTCGCGGGAATACCGCGGATGGCGGAGGCCATATAGGTGATGTTCGTGCCGACGGTGCCGTTGCCGCGCGTCAAAACGCGCGTGAGCGCGCCGCCGTCATACGTCGCCACAAGCGTCGAGCCGTCGAGCTTCCACGAGAGCCAAATGTCGCGCTCGCCCGCCCAGTCCTGCAATTCCTCGACCTTTTTCGTCTTGGCGAGCGAGAGCGCGGGGTACTCGTGCGCTTCCTTCTCCCCCTCGCCGTCCATTTCGTTTCCGGAATGGCTCGTCACCTGCGTGGGACTGTCGGGCCGGACATAGCCGGTCGCTTTTTCCAGAGCGGTCAGCTCGTCAAACAGAGCGTCCCACTCGTAGTTCGTCATCTGCTCCTCCTGCCCACCGTAGTAAGCGTCGGAGGCGGCATTCAGCCGTGTTACGATCTCGTCGATCCGGATATTTTTGTCCATAGTGCGTTCCCTCTCTCCGGCGGTGCGCAAAAGGCAGTCAGCCGTTGTTCATGATGTAATCTTCCGCGTTCTGCTCCATGTCCTCGCCATTGCTGAAATAGGTGTAATTGTCCGGCACGGAGCCGACGATAACGGTCTCCGCCACGGAATAGGTGTTGCTGAATTTTGTCGTTGTGGAAAAGCCCGGCAGCAGGATGCTGACGTACACGTCCACCACAAGATAAATTTGGTGCTTCGTCTGGTTGATGCCCGCCGACGTGAACGCATTTTCAAAATGCGCGCTCGACGAGCCGACCGACTGCATCCGCACGCGGATCAGCGGCCCGCGGCCCGCCAAAAACGGCGAGCCGAGCAGTGTGCCGACCGGCACGGAAAGCTCCTTGGTCGTCACCTCGGAGAGCTTTTCGAGCACCTCGTCGATGATGGCGGACTGCAAACGGTTGAACTCCGCCATGTTGCTCTTGACCGCCGTGATCTTTCCCTCGTTGTCCTTTTCAAAGGAGATGAGCTGGTCGTAATCTACGCCGCCGCTGTAGATCGTCTCGTTCACGGCGGCGGTCACGATGCCGTTGACCGTATTTGACACGCGCGCCGTTGCGAGCGACGTGAGCACGGGTTTTAGGTGCGTCATCGCCACGATGGCGAGCGCCAGCAGCGCCGCGAGCAAAAACAGCACAAGCAGCAGCGCCCGCTTCTTTCCTGAAAGTCTTCTGTGTCTCCATTTCGGCACAGAGCCTCACCCCGATTCCAGTGAAGCCTATGCCGCACGGGCTTTTCCCTATTCGCCCAGCCCCATGACGAGCTTTTTAAACGCCTTGCCGCGCTCCATGAAGTTCGCGAACTGGTCGAACGCCGCGCACGCGGGCGAGAGCGTCACGATGTCGCCGCGCACTGCGCGCTCGTAGGCGGTCTTCACGCAGTCCTCCAGACTCTCGCAGCGCACGATCTCGGGGCTGCCGTGATAGTCCGGGCACTCGCGCACGGCCTTTTCGATGGCGTCCGCTGTCGCGCCGCACAAAATAAGCAGCTTGACGTGCTTTACCACCTCGGGTGCAAGGGGTGCAAAGGGAATATGCTTGTCATATCCGCCCGCGAGCAGAATGACCTTTTCGTTGAACGCGTTGAGCCCCGCGATGGTGCGCGTCGGGCTCGACGCGATGGAATCGTTGTACCACTGCACGCCGCGGATCGTCCGCACCGGCTCGATGCGGTGCTCGACGCCGACAAAGGTACGCGCAGTCTCGCGCATGACCTCGTAGGGCACCAAACCGTCGAGCGTCGTCACGGCGGCGAGGTAGTTTTCGACATTGTGCATCCCCGGCAGACGGATGTCAGAGATCTGCATGACCGCTTCCTCGCATCCGTCATGGCGCAGGACGATGGTATCTCCGCGAAGGAACGCGCCGTCCGCAACCTCTTCGCGGCGGCTGAAGAGCCGCATCCGCGCGGATACCTTTTCCGAAAGAGAGCGCGTGATGTCGTTGTCTTCGTTGAAAATGGCGATGTCGCCCTCGTGCTGATGGAGATAGATATTCTCCTTCGCCGCGATGTACTCGTCCATATCCTTGTGCACATCCAGATGGTTCGGCGCAAGGTTCGTCATCACCGCGATGTGCGGCGAGCGCTTCATATCAAGCAGCTGGAACGACGAGAGCTCTACGACCGCGAAGTCCTCAGGCTGCATCTTCTCCGCGTCGCACAGCAGCGGGTGGCCGATGTTGCCGCCGAGATACACGGTCTTCCCCGCCGCGCGCAGCATTTCGGCGATGATGCTCGTCGTGGTGGTCTTGCCGTCGCTGCCCGTCACGCCGATGATCGTACATGGGCAGACCTCGAAAAAGATCTCCATTTCCGACGTCACGATGCTGCCGCGCGCTTTCGCCTCGAGCAGCGCCGGAACGTCCGGCCGCATGCCCGGCGTGCGGAAAACGACGTCCGCGCGCAGATCATCGAGGTAGCCTTCGCCAAGCTGCAAGTGCGCGCCCAGCGCTTCGAGCTGCTTCGCGCGCTCGCCTAAGTCTTCGCGGCTCTTTTTGTCGCAGGCGATGACCTGCACACCGTTTCGGCACAAAAGCTCGATGAGCGGCGTGTTGCTCACGCCGATGCCGAGCACTGCCGCTGTTTTTCCCCGCAGGGAGGATAGATATTCCTCTATCGTCATAGACGTTCATCCTTTCGTCTGCACATACAAATTCAATATATAGTATAGCGCAGGAACGGCAAAATAGCAATGGATTTTCCGTTGACAAGCCCCGCGCTATGGGCTAAAATAGTTGTGCGAGTATGACAGACAGTCGCGCGGCGAGGCCGAAAGGCCCGCTGTGAGGAAAGTCCGGGCTCCACAGGGCAAGGATAACGGGTAACGCCCGCCCAGAGCGATCTGAGGAAAAGTGCAACAGAAATAGACCGCCCGAGGTATGCAAGTATCTCAGGTAAGGATGGAAAGGTGCGGTAAGAGCGCACCCGTCGGCTCGAGAGTGTCCGATGCTGTAAACTCTATCCGGAGCAACACCGGTATGGGAGCAATAGGTTGGCCCGACCGCTCCCGGGGTGGCTGGAGTACCGCGGCAACGCGGCGCGTAGATAGATGACTGTCAAATACAGAACCCGGCTTACAGACTTGCTCGCGCACACCATATGGGCCCGCCGGCGGAGATCGCCTGGCGGGCCCCTTTTTATGCCCTCAGCGAGGCGGAAGCCGACTTTTTTCGGGAATCTCTGTTAATCTATTGACAAACTATGGAAAAGGTGATTTAATTAACAATATCAAAACAGAGAAAGAGGCGGACAGGCTATGGCGATACCGTTTGACTATACGTCGGAATACAAACGCAAGCTGCGCACTCCGGAGGAGGCTGCGCGGGTGGTCAAAAGCGGCGACTGGCTGGATATCTCCATGGGCGGGGCTTTCCCGTCCCTGATGGACGAGGCCATTGCCAAGCGGAAGGACGAGCTGCGGGGCGTGAAGATCCGGGGCTATCTGATCCAGCAGCCCATTCAGATGGTGGAGTGCGACCCCAGCCGGGAGCACTTTATCTATAACAGCTGGCACATGTCCGGCTATGAGCGCAAGCTCTGCGACCGGGGCCTGTGCAACTTCAACCCTATGGTGTTCCGGAATCTGGGGGCCTACTATGACCATTTCCTCACGGTAAACGTGGCTATCACCTGCGTGACCCCCATGAACGAGCACGGATACTTCAACTTCTCCGTGTCCAACGCCTCCGCCCGGGCGGTGCTGGATAAGGCCGACGTGGTGATCCTGGAGGTCAACGAGAATCTGCCCTGGGTCTATGGCGGGCTGGACGAGTGCATCCACATCGACGATGTGGATATGATCGTGGAGGGCCCCCACGGCCCCCTGCCGGGCATCAAGACTCCCGCCGCCAGCGAGACGGAGATGAAGATCGCCGAGTATGTGGTGCAGAATATGGTGGACGGCTCCACCCTGCAGCTGGGCATCGGCTCCCTGCCCAACGCCGTGGGCCAGATGATCGCCCGCTCCGATCTGCGGGACCTGGGCATCCACACGGAGATGCTGTGCGACTCGTACCTGGATATGTACAAGGCCGGAAAGATCAACAACAAGAGAAAGACCCTGGACCGCTATAAGAGCGTGTTCGGCTTTGCCATTGGTTCGCCGGACCTGTACGACTGGATCCGGGAGAACCCCGGTGTGGTGACCTATCCCATCAGCTACTGCAATGATCCCTCTATCGTGGGGAAGATTGACAACTTCGTGTCCATCAACAACTGCATCTCCGTGGACCTGTACGGCCAGATATGCGCCGAAAGCGCCGGCACCCGGCAGATCAGCGGCACCGGCGGGCAGCTGGACTTCCTGGAGAGCGCCGCCGTGTCCAAGGGCGGCAAGGCCTTCATCTGTCTCACATCCTCCTTTACCAACAAGGAGGGGGAGATGGTGTCCCGCATCAACCCGCTGCTGACTCCCGGCGATATCGTCACCGATCCCCGGAGTCTGGCCTACTACATCGTCACCGAATACGGCGGCGTGAACCTGGTGGGCTGCAGCACCTGGGAGCGGGCGGAGAAGCTCATCTCCATCGCCCACCCCAAGTTCCGGGACGAGCTGATCGCCAACGCCGAAAAGCAGGGCATCTGGCTGCGGTCCAACAAGCGGTAAAGGGAATACATACATAAGAACACCCGCTGCGGCGTAATGCCGCAGCGGGTGCTTGAATATAGCCGGTTACTGGATAGGCTCCAGAA
>OKRW01000723.1_pt1 | contig 31722 bp, 25 predicted proteins | sample 1601151 | NCBI WGS metagenome assembly OKRW01 (sample SAMEA3541471, study PRJEB24748) | human gut metagenome | biome: human gut; feature: human-associated habitat; material: faeces | place: China | collected 2012 | reverse complement strand
AATTGCATGCAGCAGGGGCTCTCAATGTTTTTATGTCCTGCTCATATCGTCTCGTTTGAGGCGACCTGACGCTGCGCGGAAGCCGGGCACCCTATCTTGCCCCTTGTGCATGGCTCGGCGCGTACCGAAGTACGCTTGGCCATGCGGCGGGGCAATCTGGGGCACCCGGCTTCCGCTCGCTGCCTTTGGGGCGAAAGGGGCTTTAGGGCTATCGAGTTTCTCTTCCCGCTTTTCGAGCACGGAGCGGGGCTCGAACCGATGAGGTGGAATTCCGTCAAGAAAACCGCCCCATGCGCGGTTTTGTGCCAGCTGGCGTATAATCATGCAATTATGGATTTGCGAGCCTACAAAGAAACCTTGAACAGCCTGAAAACTCCCATGCAGGGGGTCTTCGTCGTTGTGCTGTGCACGGTGGCTTTTGTCGTGTGGCTTGGTGTGCTTGTCGTTATCACGAAGCTGTTGATGGGTTAGCGCGCTATGTGGCAGAAATTCTCATTCTATGACTTCCGCGTGATCGCGCACTATTTGGGCGTGCTCATGATGTTTCTTGCTGCTGCTGAATGCGTCCCGTTTGTTGTGGCCGTTGTGCTTGGCGAGTGGCAGCCGGCGTCGCATTATCTATTCGGCATAGGCGTCGCGCTCATCGTCGGTTCGCTTTTGCGCCTTATTCTCCCCAGTCCTGGCAAACTCACGCCGAAGCAGGCTTTGGCCGTTACGGGCTTTGCATGGCTTGCGTTGGCTCTTTTGGGGTGCATACCTTTATATATGTCGGGCCATTATGGCAGCATGCTCGATGCGGTGTTCGAGGGAATGAGCGCGTGGACCACGACGGGCTGTTCGTTGGTGCAAGATATCGACCATATGTCGATCGCCGATAATACGTGGCGCTTCACCATGCAATGCATCGGCGGTCAAGGCGTTGTCGTTATCGCTTTGTCGCTGGGCTTGTTCGGGCGTGCGGTCGATTCGTCTTTGTATTCCTCCGAGGGCCGCAGCGAGCACGTTATTCCTAACATTATGCAAACGGCTCGCTTCATCGTGCGATTCTCGATGGCGACCATCATCATTGGCACGATTCTGACCACGGCGGCGTGCCTCTTCATTGGCATGGCGCCCGTGCGCGCGTTCTTCAACGGGCTTTGGCTCGCTGTTGCTTCGTTCAATACGGGCGGCATGACCTCGATGTCGACGGGCATTATCTATTACCATTGTGCGCCGCTCGAGATCGTCATTATGGTGCTTATTCTTTTGGGCTCCATCAACTTCACTCTGCATAGCGAGGTATGGAAGGGGCATATCGAGCATTTCTTCCGCGATATTGAGATTCGCACGCTTGTCGTGTGGCTGAGCGTGATTCTGGTTGCGTTCGTGGCGACGCTGTGCGCGGCGAAAATCTACGACGACCTGCCGACGCTTTTGCGACGGGCCGCATTCACCGTTGTGGCGGCATTCTCTTCGACGGGCTTCCAAACTATTAGCGTGAACCAAATGACCACGGTGATTTCGAGCGGCGCTCTGCTCATCATCATCTTCTGCATGGCAGTTGGCGGCTCGGCCGGATCGACCACGGGTGGTATTAAGGTGCTGCGCATCGGTGTTCTGGTCAAGGAATTGGTCGCCTATATCAAAGATTTGCTCGCCCCGGCTTCGGCGCGACAGGTGGTCATGTACTACCACGTTGGCCGCCGTCCCCTTTCCCACGATTTGGTTCGCGCAAACCTCGTGGTGTTGCTGCTGTATGGCGTGGCATTTCTCATCACAACCATCGTTACGGTCACGTTCGGCTATGCCGCCGCGCCTTCTATGTTCGAATCGGTATCTATGGTGTCGAACATCGGCATGTCATGCGGCATCATTCAGCCTGGCATGCCCGACCCGTTGAAGGTGCTCTATATCGTCGATATGTGGGCCGGTCGTCTTGAATACGTAACGCTCATCGCACTGCTGGTTTCCATTATCGCATCCATTCGCCCGAGGAGGAGAATCCGTGCACGTTAGCGCAAACAAGCTATCGCGAACTGCTTTGGCTGCGGTTCTTGCTGCCGCTGTGGTCCTGGTGCCCGCGGGTGTTGCGTTTGCCGTCGATGGCGATGGCAGCTCGGCTGGATCGGTGTCGAATTCCGATTCAACTGCTACAGCCGACAAAAAGGATGTGTCCAAGGCACGCGTCGATGCCGCTGCCGCCGATGCCGATGCCGCAAAGGGCGAAAGCAACAATGGGGAGGCGCCCAAGCCCGTCGACAACCCCGATAATTCGATTGATGATGGGCAAACCTCCGACAACTCGTTTCTCTATGATGCGTCCATCGCCGATTTGGCTGGCGCCGATTCGTACTACGACAAACAAACCGTGCAGGTGACGGGCGAAGTGGTGGGTGAAGCCATTGCTGTGACGGGCGATGCCGACCATGCGTGGATTGTGCTGCGTGACTCTAATGCGGGCTCGACCGTTACCGTATTCGTGCGTCGCAGCGATTTGCGCAAGATCGACACCTATGGGACATACGGTACGACGGGAACCACTCTGCGCGTTCGGGGCATGTTCAATCTGACATGTTCTCAGCATGAAGGCGAAAGTGACGTGCATGCTCAGGTGGTAAATGTGGTTTCGGCCGGCTATGAACATAAAGATGTCTTCAATGTCGAAGATTTCGTGCCCGGCGTCGTTGCTTTGGCTGTGGGTATCGTTTTGGCGCTCGTGTTTTGGCGCATGCGGGAAAGGTCGCGTTAATTAATGCTTATGCAAGGAACTGTGATCAAACTTGATCGCGGCTACCCGCTCGTTCGCTTGAACGACGGGCGTGAGCTTCGCTGTGAACACGCAACGGCTTTGGTTAAGGGCGCCGACGTGCGCGCGACAACGGGCGATATCGTCGACGTGTCTGCGCCCGATGGCCACGATAAAGGCATCATCGAACGCGTGCATGACCGCAAGCGCGCTTTCGTGCGCAAGGATCCGACCGAGCGCATGGAGCAGCAGGTGCTTGCGGCGAATTTCGATACGGTTATCGTGGCTGAGCCTTTGGTGGGCATCAATGTGCGCCGGCTTGAGCGCGAGCTCGTTTTGGCTCATGAGAGCGGTGCGAGCGTTGCTGTCGTGCTTACCAAGGCCGATTTGGCGGAAACCGAAGTCGAGCTTGCTCAGGCGCGCGATTTGGTTGAGAAAATCGCCCATGGCACGCCTGTTTTGGTAGTTTCTGCCGAAGACCTCCAAAGCGTTGAGGGGGTGCGCGCCCTGATTCCGGAAGGCCGCGTCGCCGTGCTGTTGGGAAAAAGCGGCGTCGGCAAATCGAGCTTGGTGAACCTGCTGGTCGGAAGCGATGTGCAGGCAACGGGCGCCGTTCGCGAGGGCGATGGCAAGGGTCGCCACACGACGGTTTCTCGCGAAATGATTGCGATTCCTGGTGCTGGTAGCGTTGTTGATATGCCGGGCGTGCGCGGTCTTGCCTTGTGGGATTCCGATGCGGGCATCGAGGCCGCATTCGTCGATGTGGAGCAGCTTGCCGAACAGTGTCGATTCCGCGATTGCCGACATGAAGCGGAGCCTGGGTGTGCGGTGCGCGCTGCTGTGAAGTCGGGCGAGCTTCCCAAGGAGCGCTATGACAGCTATCTTCGTTTGCGCGGCGAGGTTCGTGAGGCCAAAAAACGCAATGAAGAGGCGAAGCGCATTCGTTCGCGCAAGGGTCATCCTCGTCGATGGAAGGGATAGAGCGCAGGTCGCTTTCGTGGCACCCCTGTTCCTCCATCTTCAAATCTCTACTCATATGAGCAAAAATACACATGTTCGTCGTGTGAGTTGATGACGTTATCAGGCGTTTTTTAACATTCAGCCCTAGAATGTTCCGCTATGGAAACTTTTGCTGAAATACTCCCGCATGCTTTCGAGCATGCATTCATCGACACCTTGAAGCTCGTGCCGTTCCTTTTCGTGACCTATCTCGCCATGGAAGCGCTCGAGCACTACGCGAGCTCGAAAAGCATCGTCGCTGTTCGTCGCGCTGGCACCGCAGGCCCCGTTATTGGCGCGCTTCTGGGCGTGGTGCCGCAGTGCGGCTTTTCCGCCGCTGCCGCGACGCTGTATTCCGCGCGCGTTATTACCCTGGGCACGCTCTTTGCCGTATTTCTTTCTACGAGCGATGAAATGCTGCCCATCATGATTGCCGCGCAGGCCCCAGCGGGGTTCATTGCTGAGGTTCTCGCGATTAAGGCCCTTTGCGGCCTTATTGCCGGCTTTGCCATTGACGTGGTGCTGCGGCTTCGCCACCATGCTGTAGAAGCGATGCGTATCCGCGATTTGTGCGAGCGCGACCACTGCGGCTGCGACGATGAAAGCGATGCACCGTCCGCGCTTTTCGATGCATGCCAAAAGCATGAGGAAAGCGCCGCTAACCGCATTGACGATTGGGGTGCCGAGTATTCGAACGAGGAAGAACGTGAAGCCGAGCTTGCGTGCGCTTCCGTCGAGCGACACGAGCGCGATCACGCTCACGACTACGATCGCGGGCATGACCACAGCCGCGACCACGTCCATGCCCACAATCGCTCGCATGGCCATGCTCACGGCTTCGGTGCTATCGCGAAGAGCTCTTTAGTGCATACGCTGCAGGTCACGCTGTTCATATTCCTGGTTTCGCTTGTGCTTGAGATCGTTATCGACGGCGTTGGAGAAGACGTGCTCGCCTCGTTCATTTCCGCGAATTCGAACCTTTCCGTAGTGGTTTCGGCAATCGTGGGCCTTATTCCCAATTGCGCCGCGTCAGTTGTTCTTACCGAGCTGTATTTAGAGGGCGCCCTTTCCACAGGAGCCATGCTCGCTGGATTGTTGGTAAGCGCGGGCGTTGGCCTGCTTGTTTTGTTCCGCGCGAACCGTCCCATGCATGAGAATTTCCTTATTGCCGCGGGCTTGGTCGCATGCGGCGTGGTGTTCGGATTTATTGTTGGAGTATTCGGGATTGCGCTTTAGTCGAATTTTCGTCGAACTGCGTCTTTCGGCGAAATGATATAGACAATTATTCGGAAGCTGTTTAGTATAATCGTTCAGTTGAAAGGGCGTTTCTGGCGTTCGTTATTGCATAGGGGGTTGCGATCGTTCGTCGGTCGTTAGTGGCTTTTCGGCGTTCTTTTATCATGTAAACAGCGTTGTTTCAATGTGGGGGTTATTCAGAACCGCTCATACTATTGGAAAACTGTTTGCATGTAATAAGGTCTGTGTCGTCGCATGCTTCGGCGAGACGCGACATAGGGGAAATACTGGACGATGAAGGGAGGCCGGCTTCGTTGCGTGGCGAGACCGAATCCCAAGGAGTTCGCTTGAGCTCCGCCCAAAAAAGAATTCTAGGTTACATTTCGGCGGAAACGACGTTGTCCGACGGCGTGCGCTGCTCGAAAAAGGAGCTCGCTAAGCAGGCAGGCTGTAGCGTGCAAACCGTCGACAGGGCGATTTTCCGCTTGCGCAAGCTTGGCCTTGTCGAGGTTGAGGAGTGCCATGCCGAGTCCGGCGCACAAACGGCGAACCTTTATCGCGCCAAGCGCTAGCACCACTTGGACTTTTTGCCTATAATTCGGCTTAATTGAAGATTTGCCTGCCCTCATCCCCGGGTGAGGGGCAAAAATGGCACCTGCATCGTTTCGTTAGGGGTCGCTCTTTGGTGAGCGATAGAAACGCTGCGGGTGCCATTTTGCTCAAGAGCGAATTCGTTTTGCGCCGCCCGCGCGGCGCGCAGGAATAAGGAGGCAACACCATGGCGAAACTCGATGCTGGCATGACGCGAGAAGCGGCATTCGATTTGCTGCAGGAGCACAACAAAGACGCGTTTCACATTGAACACGGCGAAACGGTTGAGGCGACCATGCGGTATTTCGCACGTGAATTCGATCCCGAGAATGAGGAGTTTTGGGGCATTGTGGGTCTTCTGCACGATCTCGACTGGGAAGAGCATGACGACGAACCCGAGATGCACACGCTATATGCCACGCCGCTCATCGAAGCTGCCGGGGGATCACCCGAGCTCATTCGCGCGATTCAGAGCCACACGAGCGACTTCAATCCCGACTTGCCCAAGCCGGAGCTGCAGATGGAGAAGATCCTGTTCGCGACCGAGGAGCTTACGGGCCTCATTGGCGCGGCGGTCATTATGCGTCCCAGCAAGAGCGTGATGGACTTCGAGGTGAAATCGCTGAAGAAGAAGTTCAAGGACAAGCGTTTTGCTGCCGGCGTGAATCGCGATGTGATTCGTTCGGGCGCCGAGATGCTCGGTTGGGAGCTGGACGAGCTGTTCGACCGTACCATCAAGGCCATGCAGAGTTTCGCGCCCGATCGCGATACCTTCAAGCCCGCTGAATAACGAACAAGGCCGCCCGATAGGGCGGCCTTTCTGTTCCGTCGTTTTATTCTTCCACCGGCTGGCCCGAGAAATTGAGGCTTCCCGTGAGTGCGCGTGCTGCGGTTTCGTCGAAATCGTCTTTATCGAAGGCTTCGATCGCGCTGAAGGCGATGGCTTTCGTGCCGTCGAAAATATCCCAGAAGCTTTGCGTGCTCACTTCGTGGGTATACGGGTTTTCCCAGGGGTGGCGCATGCGATTGTCGAAGTCGCTCACGCGTGTGGCATTGTCGCGGTGTGACATGGATTTATAGAACGAGAATTGCCTGTTTAAGACGCGCGTTTCAATGACGTTGAGCGCGCTTTGCATGGTTCCGTTCGGCGAGTAGAACAAGCGCTGCATTCGGCGGAAATCGTGCACGGCGGAAACGAATAGGTCGACGGGCGGGAATGTACGGTACGCCTTCATCGCGACGAAGGCGTACATTTTCCCAATGGTTTGCAGAGTGTGCTCGCTCGCGTGGAGCGCTTCTTCGAAGGGGCGGTAGGAGCGAATGGTGCGCCCCAGTTTGCTGAACAGCACCATTTCGTCGTATTCTCGTTCGATTTCAGCATGGACTTCGTTTTCCTGGCTGCGGTTGAGTCCGTCGATGCCTGCGTCGCAAATGGCGTATTGCTGGCAATACACGAGCGGATGCATGGCTCGGTCGAGCGAATAGTGGCACAGAAAGCCCAGCGCATAGGCGCGACCCACGGGCAATTCGTGTTCCTCGAGCACCTGCAGGCTTTCCTTCAGCGCGGCGATGAGTTTGCTGGGGGCGTCGTGATGCATGGTGCTGCCCAGTCCGAAGAATTGCTTCATGCTCGGTGAAAGAACAAGGTAGAACAGCGGGTCAGGGCCTTGGTTGCCCAGCAAGAACGCATCTTTCTCGTCGATCGATTTGCCGATGACGTGCGAATGCTCGGCATAGACGTCTTGGCCGAAGAAATCGTGGGTAAGAATTGCAGGCATAATGCCTCCCTCTCGGAAGTATGGCGCGGGGCGTTTTACGGCGAATTGACGTTAAGCCGCCAATGCGCGCGTCCCAGTGTAGACCCCATGATATACAATCGTTTGAGCGTTTTTTCCGCAGCGCCCAGAACTTTACGCAAGTTGTTATTTTGGGCGTCCCTCCCACGAAAAAAAGGAAGCACGCATGTCCGCAATAAAACTGACGAAGCGCGAGAAGAGCTGGATTGTCTACGACGTTGGCAACTCGGCATTCGTGCTGCTGGCGTCGACCCTTATCCCCATTTACTTCTCGGCGATTGCCGACCCCGGCAGCTCTGTTGTAGTGGCCTGGGGCTATGCAACCACGGTGGCATCGCTTTTGCTCGCGTTGCTCATGCCGTTTTTGGGTAGCATCGCCGACTTGAAGGGCAACAAGAAACGCTTGCTCGTGGGCTCCATTGGCACGGGCGCCGTGCTGCTCGCATGCATGGGCATTCCTGGCAACGCGATGGTGTTCTTAGTGATGTACGTGGTGGCGACCATCATGCTTAACGCGTCGCTTGTGTTCTACGATGCATTCCTTATTGACGCGACCGATTCCGAAGACCGCTACGACGAGGTATCTTCGCAAGGCTATGCATGGGGCTACATTGGTTCGTGCGTGCCCTTCATCATTTGCCTCGTGCTCGTGCTATTCGGCGAGAACTTCGGCCTCGGCCAGCTCGACGCCATTCGTATTTCCTTTGTGATTACCGCTGTGTGGTGGGTCGTTTTCAGCGTGCCCGTGCTGAAGAACGTGCACCAGACGCATTACAAGGAGCGCACCGAGCACCTGTTCCGCGACGCGCTCGTGGGCTTGTGGGCCACGGCGAAGCGCATTTTCGCCGACAAGCGCGTGTTCATGTTCATGCTCGCGTTCTTCTTCTATATCGATGGCGTGCATACCATTATCACGATGTCGACGAGCTATGGCACCGATCTGGGCATCGGTTCAACCCAGCTCGTGCTTGCGCTGTTGGTTACGCAGTTCGTGGCGTTCCCCTCGGCTATCGCGTATGGCCGCCTGGCGGGCAAATTCGGCACGAAGCGCATGCTGCTCATCGCGATTTTCGCGTACTTCTGCATCACGTTGTTCGCGGCGTTTTTCCTGCGCTCCGCCACGGAGTTCTGGGTGCTTGCCGTGTGCGTCGGTTTGTTCCAGGGCGGCATCCAGGCCCTTTCGCGCAGCGAGTTTGGCAAGCTCATTCCGAAGGAACATGCCAACGAGTACTACGGCTTCTTCGATATTTTCGGCAAGTACGCAACGGTGCTCGGCACGCTGCTCGTGAGCGTGTTTACCCAGATTACGGGCAATTCCTCTATCGGCGTGCTCAGCATTGCCGTGCTGTTCATTGTCGGTTTCGTTCTTATGACGAAAGTTCCCGAGAAGTAAATCCGCATCGCTCGCGCGGCGTATGCAACTTACGAAAACATAACGCTCGTTTAACAGGTGGGCGGCGGCTTAAGGCCGTCGCCCTTTTTCGTTATAGTATGGCCCCAGCACATATTTCGGGCATCGCGAATAGACGCGATACGCCGTTTTGAAAAAGGAGAGAGGTTATGGCTGAAGAGGCGAAGAATTCGGCGGCTGCGCATGCTGCTGAAATTGAGGCGCTCAAGCGTCAAATCGAAGAAATGAACAAACGCCTCGAGGAGCTTTCTGCCGCCACGAACGCGGGCGCGCCTGCCGAGGGCGATTCTTCTGCTTTGGCTGCTTCGGCTGAGGTTGCCGAGGTTGCCGAGGTCGTCGAACCCGCGATTCAAACGCGAGGCAACGCCGAGGAAGAGGGCGGTGTTGAAGCGAAAGACGTCGTCGAGGGAAAAGGCGTTTGCTCATCCGATTCCATTGGGGGCGCGATTTCATCCGAGGCGCCCGCTGCCGATTCGGGCATGACGGGGCCTTTCGTTGCCGAAACCAACGCCTCCGCGGTCGAAGCGGTTCCCGCCCCCGCCCCCAACGCGTCGGCTGCCGCGCCAGAGACTTTTGAGGCTTTCCCGAACACCCCGCCGATTGAGAAGGTCGTTGACGACGACGGCAAACCGGTCGACCCTGCCTATGTCGCGGCTGCCGTTGCCGATTTCATGCCAACGTCGCAGCCTCCCAAGCCGGCACCTCCTGTCTTCAATGGCGCTCCCTATGGGCAGCAAGGTGCGGCGTCGCAGCAGCCTGCCGGCCAGCCGCAGCAACCCTATGCGCAGTCTGGTTATGCCGCTCAGCAACCTTATGCTCAGCAGCCGGGCCAAGCAGCGTACTATTCGCAAAGCAATGGCTATTATGCGTCGAGCCAAGGCGCCTATCAGGTTCCGTACCAGCAGCCGCTCGTGCATACGAAAGACCATGTTGCCGCAGGCCTGCTTGCGATTTTCTTGGGCGTGTTTGGTGTGCATAAGTTTTATCTGGGCTATCACACCACAGGTTTCATTATGTTGGGCGTGACTATTTTGGGCAGCCTGCTCACAATCGGCATTGCGGCGGGCGTGGTATGGCTCATTGGCGTTATCGAGGGCATTATTTACCTTACGAAGAGCCAGTCGGAATTCGAACAGCTGTACGTATTCAATAAACGTGAGATGTTCTAGAGGCACGCCACCTCTTCGTATTCGAAAGAAAAAGCAGGACGGCCGCTTGACCGTCCTGCTTTTTTTGGGAGGAGCAATTGGGAGGTGCTTTTGGGCGCATGCATTCGCAGCTGCGGCCGCGAGTAAAGTTGGCTTACGCGTCGATGTCCTCGGAAGCGTACATGCCTGCCATGCGGCCGCCGTTGTAAGCGCACATGAGAGAGAAGCCCTCGTAGTCGCAATAGGGCGCGCTCATCAGAGTGCCGTTGTCGGCGCCGGCAACGTAGAGGCCCTTGATGGCCTTACCCTTGTTGTCGATGGCCTGCATACGGTCGTTCGTACGAATGCCGCCGATGGTTACCCAAGCGCTGGGCTCGTACTGAAGGGCATAGAACGGCGCGGTAGCAACGGATTGCAGGAAGCATGCGGGCTTGTAGAACTGCTCGTCTTTGCCGTCGGCGCAGTAGTCGTTGTACTCGTCCACGGTTTCGACGAGATCAGGCGCGTCGATTGCGTTGGCAAGCTCCTCAATGCTGTCTGCCTTAAACGCCCAGCCTGCCGCCACGGCGGCGTCGATGTTTTCCTGAACCTTTTCGAGGCTCTTTCCTTTCAGAGTCATAGAGCCGGTGCGCCAGTTTTCGGCATCGGAGCCGCACAGGGTCCATGCGTCGGTTCCTGCATTCAGGCCATCAACGTAAGTCTGGTCGACAATGGCGTAATATTGGCCACCGACCAGTGAAATTGCACCGCCGAGTGCCAACGGCAAATTGGCGAAGCGACCTTCGTTGGCGAAGCGGCGGCCCTGGTTGTTTACCAGCATGGTGCCATAAATGCCAATGGAGAAGGCGGCGTTGTTTTTGCCCCACACGCCGTCGGCGTTTTGGTTGGAGCCCGAGAACTCGTTTCCGGCAATGCCCCACTGCGTGGACAGCTGGCCGCCCGCAGCGGTAACCATGTCGATGCCTTCACCGATGGATAACACGTTGCCCAAGGGGTTCACATGCGTGCCAAACTGCTTCTGCATCATCTCGTCGTTGCCAAGAAATCCACCAGTGCACACGATGACGGCCGGGGCCTTCACGTTGATGACCTTCTTGTCCTGCTCGCATTGCACGCCGACGCAGGTGCCTTCTTCCATGAGCAGCGTTTTGCCCGTGGTGCTGAACAGGAACTGGGCGCCGTTGGCCTCGCACCATTGTTGCAGCGGTCCCATGCGATTCACACCCTTCTGCTGGGTTTTGGAATCTTTCGGGTCGGCCTGGAAGTTGCAGCGAACCGATTTGTGGCCGGCGCCGTAGTTATCGGGGCGAAGGCCGGTGGGAACGCCGAAATCGTCGGTGAACTGGTCGACGGTGGAGCCGGAGAGTTCGACTGCCTTTTTGATAGCGCCGCCGTTGGTTGCCCAGTGGGCGTATTCCATAATGTGGCAGAAGGCCTCCTCAACGCCGAAATCGATGCCGGCTGCCTGCTGGAGTTTCGATCCCACCATGAATGGGCCGCCCGCTATTGAGCCATTGGATACGCCGACGTCTTGGCCTTTCTCGATCACGATGGCTTTTTTGCCAGCGCGGCACGCTTCGACGGCCGCCCACATGCCGGCGCCGCCCGCACCAACGATGGCGATGTCGCATTCCATGGTCTCGTCGGCGGTTTTAATCTCGGCGACTTTGGCGTCGTCTTTCGATGCCTTGCCTTCCGACTTTGTTGGGGCGCAGCCTGCAAGGGCGGCGCCCCCGGCGACGGCGGCCAGCGAACCCAACGCCAAGAAGTTTCGGCGGCTCATTCCTTTAGTGCTCATTGTTCCCTCCTCAATGGTATAAGGCGCGCGTTCTTCCAAACTCGGGGCGACCCTTTCGCCCGAGTCGTTTGCGCGTGGTGCGCTTGACTCCGCCTTCGATGGGCTCATCATTGCGCCGCCGCCCTGCTCTGTCGCGGGTGAAGCGTGCTCGCAAAGGGGTGAATTCATGCTCACCCCTCATCACCCCTTTAGCGACCTGGAAGAATGCATATGCGAAAGAAGCATTGCGTTTTGGGTATAATGCCGTGTGAAGTGGGTGCCGTGCAGTCGAGCGGCTTTTTGGGAGGGCCATGTCGAAAAACCAAACGATGTCGCAGGGCGCGCGCTCGGCGGAAAACGTGCGTTTAGCGGGAGGCGTGCAGGGCGCGCAAACGCTTGGCAAGTTCGATTCCGTCAGCGTCGATGCGTCGGACGATTCCGCCGTATCGACCGCGCTTCATCCTCTGCGCTTGCTCGGAATGGGCTTTTTTGTGGCATGGTTGTGCTGCGTTCACATTCCGTCTATTTTTTGCGGTGAGTCCACCGTGCTGCGAAGTGTGGCGTCTATGGGTATGCGCGTGGGCGATATTGGCATGTTTGTGATCATGGCGCTGATCGCTTCGCGCTTGGGGCCGTTGAGCTCGCAGCGCGCGATGGGCAACGTGCTCGTTGCTGCGACGACTGCGCTTACGGCGGTGCTCGGTTATGCACTTGTGCCGGGTGATGCGAATGCGACTCTCGTTTTCGTCGCGGGCATAGCTTCGGCGCTCGGTGGCGCTTATTTGTTCTGCCTGTGGGCGGAAATCTATTGTCAGCTTGGCACCATGCAGATGGTGGTGTATGGCGGCGGGTCATGCGTCGCTGCATGGGCTACGTATTGTCTAATTTCTACCATGACCCATAATTACTCAGTTGCGGCTACCGCGCTTTTGCCGGTGCTGTCACTCGCGTGCGCGTGGGCGAGTTTTCGCATCGTTGCTCCCGAGCGGCCTGTGCCTTGCGTCGCTGTGGAGTTTCGTATTCCCTGGAAAATCGTGGGCATTATGGCTCTTGCGGGGTTCGCATCAGGAATTTCGGGCCTTTTCGTGAATATAAGCGAGGGCATGGGAGCGATTCATCGCATTTGGGCGACGGCTGTGGCGGGCGGTGCGCTTATGTATGCCGCCTTCCATGGAGAAAAATCATTCGACCTGCGCAAGCTGGCGCAGGCATGCTTGATTGCGGCAATTGCGGCATACGCTTTTACCCCGCTTGCGTTTGCGGGGCTTGGGGCGGTGGTTTCGTTCCTTGCGAAATTAGCGTACGTGTGGTTTACCGTGTTTGCGCTCGCGATGCTCGCGAATGTGGCGTTTCGTTTTGAGATTCCCAGCTTGCGCATGTTCGCCATCGCGCGCGCAAGCAGCGAGGTGGCTATTTTAGCAGGCGTTCTTGTTCGTGATGGACTGCGCGCGTTTGGTGTGATGTCCGATGCGTTCGCGTTGTCGGTTGTGGCGGGCGTGGGACTTTTGCTCGTTGGCGTGAGCGTGCTGGTTTGGCGCAGCGAGGAATCGGTGAACGCTGACTGGGGCGCTGCGGGCATCGATTTGGAAAGCGGCCAGCGCGCCGTTGGGCAACGCGAACGGCTGCTTGCGCGCTGCTCGGTGCTGCGTGAGCAATTCGGCCTTACCGAGCGAGAGACTGAACTCCTTGCACTTATTGCTCAGGGCAAGACGCGCGCTGAAATTGAGCGTGAGCTGTTCTTGTCTCAGAATACGGTGAAAACGCACGCTCGCCATTTGTATGCGAAGCTTGGCGTTCACTCTAAGGATGAAGTGCAAAGGCTCGTTGTCTAATGGCCTATTGGCGGCTTTGATATCCGCAGATCAAAGGGCTAGTTTGGTAAAACGTCGAATGACATGCCGAATGCGGCGGCCGCTGCAAGCACTGCGATGATTGCAACGAAGGCGATAAGAAGGGCGCGTTTGCCAGCGCTCTTCTTTTTTTGGCCTTCGGCGTAATGGACCGATTCCGCAGAGGCGGGCTTGGTGCCATTAATGGGTGCGGGGGCGATGAACTCGGTAATGTCGGGACTTTTTGCCTCAAAAGGCGTGGGGTCGCAGAATTGAGCGGGGTTGGCATCGGGATAGAGAGCTGCAAGCGCGGCGATTTCGTCAGATTTTTCCTGCTCGAGGGCCGCTTTTTCGGCGCCGAATCCGGGGAGTATCGTCGTTTTGTCCGACGGTGCGGCAAGGGGAATCACGGTCGTCTTGCTGGACGATGTGGCAAGGGGAATCACGGTTGTCTCGTTCGACGAGCTGTTCGGGGCGTCGAGCTCGGCCGAGTTCGGGCCCTGAGCTTCTTCAGCCTCGTCGTGATCGTTTTCGTCGGCGGATTCCGATATGTCGCGTGCTTGCTCGCTGGATTGGTCTTCCGCTGATGTTTCGTCTGGGCCGCTTTCGTTGGCCGTCGCGAACGCGTCGTGGGCATCTTCGATGAGGCCCTCTTCAATGGCAAGCTCTGGTGTGGCGGGGTTTTTCTCGCTGGAGCTGGTTGTGGGGGCCTCTTGAATTTCGATGCCGAATCCTTCTTCGTCGATGCTTCCGCTGTTGGCGGCAACGATATTTTCTGCATTGTCGGCGGGTTCGACTTTCTTTCCGCACATGAAGCAGAATCGTGCTTCATCGGGGAGTTTTGTGCCGCAATAAACGCAAAACATCGCATAACTCCTTCGCAATGAATTTTCTAGGCCCATGGGTCCTTTCGTGAATGAGCCCATTGTAGTGCGCTCGACTTTCGCTCGCTGAAAAGTCGCGAAAAGCGCAGCGACGAAAAGAGAGCCCCCTGTTTCGTCGCAGTTGTCGTTGTGGGCCTATTCGCGCGCGATAAATAGGGTGAGCCTATGGATAAAGGCGAATTCGTCTCGCTTTGCGATTGGAAGGGCGCATTTGGTGCACGTGCTGCGACCTTCGACTATATTAAGGACATGTCGTTATGCGTCGCTGATGGGGCGGCGTTTTGGAATGGAGGAAGCATGCTGAGTGATTCCGAAAAAGCTCTCGCGGAAATGATGGCCGCGCAATTCATGGACAAGGGTGACGCTGCTGCCGTCGAGCCCGCGGAAGGCACGGTGAAAATCACGTTCTTCGAAAAGGGCAACACCGTCGATAGCTCCATTGAGGGCATTGCTTCGCGCATGCAGTTCGATGGCTGTTTCGCGATTGACGAATATATGATTCAGCGTAAAGATGGCACGCCGGTCGACGCTGGCTTTGGCGCCGACTTCAACGACGCGGGCGGTCCGGTGGCGTCGTGGGTATGGTTCTCGCGCCCCGTGAACGGTCCGGTGAGGGCGAAATTCGAAGAGCGTTTCAACGGCACGTTCGACGAAGAGGGCCTGCGCATGGACATTCCTACGGATGATTTCCTCGCCTTCGCCGATTCGGGGGCATGGAACGCATTCACTGTGGAAGACGACGAAGACGATCGGGTTTTGTTCGAATAAACGCAGCCTTCTTGTTGAATAAGGCTTAAAAAGCCCGGGATGAAGATTCATTCCGGGCTTTTTGCGTTCGAGATGCAGATTGATGGAGCGCATGACGAAATGCAGGTTTGGCGTTGGAGCGTGGCTTAATGCTGGCGCGGAGCTTTTGCATCTGCGACGCGGTTTGGCGCAGGCGCGCAAAAGGACGCGAATTCGGTGCGGGTGCGCGTCCTTCGTAGCTTATTTTGCTTGCAACCGCTTTGCTTTGCGGCGTTTATGGATAAGGGCGCCCGCCAGCACGACAAACGCGGCGAAGCAGGCCAGCGCAGCGGCAGCTACGTAAGGGAACACGGCCCGATAACCGATTTTTCCTTCCCTGGGATTCGCGATAATCTGAAATGTCGCGTGCGTGTCGCCAGCGCAATTGCCGATGCCCTTCACCATGAGCGTCGCTGTGCCTTCGTTCACGTTTTCGGAATAAGACACCTCGTAATCGACGCCCTTTACAAGGGTGCGCCCGTCGAGCTTCACGACGGGGTCGGGCTCAATGGGATAGCTTGTGCGTACATGGTCGGGAATCATGTCGATGGTTGCGTTCGCCAAGTCGGCCGGAAGAATCACGAAACCCGTTTCCACGGTGCCCGTATAGTCGCCTGCGCCGGTGATGGTTACATGCACGGTGCCGGGATTGACCAGGTCGCCATCGAATTGCACGTTGAAATCGATGCCCTCGCGAAGTGACGTCTCGGTTTTCTTGCCATCTTTGACCGAGTCAATGCGCAGAGTGACTGTGGGGCGCTTTTCGGTGCCGTCATACATCATATCTTGCAGGCCCTGAACGCGGGCAGTGGCGATATCGGTCGCTTCGAGGGCTTCGAGGGTCTTTTTCGCCTGGTCGTATGTTGAAAGTGCGGGGCCAAGCTCTCCGCGTATAGAGTCGGCAGCGGCGGAGATGGCGTTGCGGGAAGTTGTGGCGTCATCGCCTTCGGCGTCGTCGGCGAAGGCCGCGGGGGTGAACATGGTGGTGCTCAACACGAGCGCGCATGCGGCACCGGCAAGGGCGCGGGCGGGTTGTGGCATGGTCACCTCCTTAGGAATTCTGCAAGTATTCAGTGCGATTGATTATAGCCTGCCTATGAGAGTTCATCATGGTAAGCTGTGCGGGTATCACGAGAAGTTCCAAGGGGGAATGGCATGCACACATTCAATACGCGCGGCACGTGCTCGCGCCAAATCAATTTCGACATCGTCGACGGCAACGTGCACAACGTGAGCTTCGTCGGCGGCTGCGACGGCAATCTGAAGGCTATCTCAAAGCTCATCGAGGGCCAGCCTGTCGATTGGGTTGTTTCTGTTCTTGAGGGCAATACCTGTGGTCGTCGCACCACGAGCTGCGCCGATCAGCTGACACAGGCCTTGAAGGCTGCCGAAGCGGGCGAAATCTAACCGGAACGCATTCGTCGTTTCATCAAAGGAGGGGAGTGAGCACCGGGCTCGCTCCCCTCCTTCCTTTTCCGTGCCTGTTAAACGCTACGAGCATTTAACAGGTTGCGAGATGCAACGCGCGCCACTTCCGCGATTAGAGCGTTGAGAAGGCTGTGAAGTTTTTCAGGCGCACGTCGGCGAGGGCTTGGCATGCTTTCGCATCGCCTGCGCTGGCCGGTTCGTCGATGAGCATCACGGGGAAGGCGGCCGCATGCGCCGTTTCGATAGCGTGCAGCGAATCTTCGAACGCAAACGTGGTTTCGCGCGGGGTGCCAAGGTGCGAAAGCGCCAGCTCGAAAATGTCGGGCTCGGTTTTGCTTGCGCCCACTTCAGTGCAGGTGAACAACGCCGAGAAATATTTAAGAATATCGAGTCGTTCGAGGGCCGCAAGCGCGCAGTCGCGACGCGTGGCGGTTGCGACGCACATGGCGACACCCGCGTTGCTCAGCGCCTCGAGCATGTCGACAACGCTCGGCTTGCATTGGATGCAATCGCGGTAGGCGAATTCAATGCCGCTCATCACTCCTGTGCAAATTTCTTCAATCGATTGCTCCAGGCCGTAAGTTTCCTTCATGTAATGCGCCGATCCCTCCATGGTAAGGCGCTTGAAGTGGTAGCGAATGTTGGGTTCGGGCGTTTTGCCGAGTGAACGAAGATAACGCTCGCCCAAGTCGTCCCACCAAGGCATGGAATCGAGCAGGGTTCCGTCCAGATCGAAAATCGCGCCATGAACGCACTGTGGGGCGCTTGGCCACACGATGCCGTGCGCTGTTTCTATGGCAGTTTCTTCCGCAAGTTGGTCTGCTGCCGCCGACGTGTTCGCCCCAATGAAGTCGAGGGTAGGAATGCTGCCCAAGTTCGCTCCTTACATAATGGACGTAGCCGCAATAACAATAAAGCAGGTGAGCAGGCCCGATACCGCAATGGCCACGCCGCTCATGGCTCCTTCGAGTTTGCCCATTTCCAGGGCCTTCGCCGTGCCTACCGCGTGGCTGCACGTGCCAATGGCCACGCCCTGGGCCACTTTGTTCTTGATGTGGAACAAATTGGCCAGCATAGGCGAGAAGATGGCGCCCATAACGCCCGTGGTCATGACGGCCGCCATGGTGATAGACGCCGTTCCGCCCAGCTCTCCGGTCACGGCAAGCGCGATGGGAGCGGTGGTCGATTTCGGCAGTGTGGAAAGCGCCACTTGGTCGCCCAGGCCGAACAGCTCGCACAGTCCGTATGCGCTCACCATGGAAACGGTGGATCCTACCAAGCATCCTACGAAAATCGGCAGGAAATTGCTCTGCAGAATCTTGCGTTGCTGGTAAATGGAGAACGCCAATACGGCAGTGGCGGGGCCGAGCATGGACGAAATGAGCGTTGCTCCCTTTTCGTACGAATCGAGGGGGATGTTGAATACGGTAAGGCCGATCATGATGATGGCCACCGTGACGAGCAGGGGGTTGAGGAGCGGCGAATTCGTTTTGCGGTTAAGCCACACGGCGAACGCGAACACGCCAATGCTCAGCGCCAGGCTTCCGCCTGCTTCAAGAACCGATGCGAAATCCATGGCTATTCTCCTTCGGTTTCGGTCGTGAACACGCCACGCAGATGGACGTCTTTGCCGGCACGTTTGCCTGCAATGTATTTCTGCAAGCGTCCAACAAGAATTACCGTGAGCGCCGTGGAGAGGAACACGAGTACGGTGGTGATGATGCACACGAGTGCGAACCAGCCGATGCGGTCGCCGATCATGGGGAGGCATCTTAGAATCGTGACGCCCGCGGGAATGAAGAATACAGGCATGTATTTCAGCAGGAAGCTTGATACGAGTTCGATTTTGCTCTCGTCAATCATGCCCGAAATCAGCAGCGAGAGCAGAATACCCATGCTGCAGATGTTCGCAGGAACCTCGACGGGCAAATGGACCGAAACCGCTTCGCCGATGTAGCAAACGCCGGCAAGGAAGGCCAGCTGAATGAAGAAAAGCGTAAGTCGCTTGCTGTGGAATTTGATGCGTTCTCGCATGGGTGGGTCATCTCCAGGCTTTCGGTAAAAGGGGTCGCCATCGTACACCCGCATGGAGCTGCTCTTGGAAATGTGAAAAAACGTCCATGGCACTTTGGCAGCATCTTCACGTTTTGCAAAGTAGCCTTCAAAAGTTGAATTTCATTTTTGACCTGCGCTTTGCGTGGGTTTTACGTTCGTGCGACATGATGATTCCAGCGAATTGGACTTTTCCCGCGCTCGTCGAAAGGGGTTTGATTCTTTCGCGAAACTCTCGCGGCGAGCATACGATAGGAGCTTTTGCGTTTGCGGAAAGGGGTCTGTCATGGAGCTCGCGATTTTGCTTGCGGCGCTCGTGGTAACGCTTGCCGTGTGTTTTGCGGCGCTTCGTTTGCTTGCCTATGAATTTGATTGCGTGTGCGGTCCGAGCGCCAATGGGCGTCAGCGCGCGCAGCGTGTACGTCAGGAACTGGTCGATTTGAGCTAACGGGCTGTTCGAGCCGAGCTGGCGAACCGTTCGATTCGGATTGACGGCCGACGAGCCGTTCGACTTGGGCTGTTGGGCTGTTCAATCCGGGCTAACGAATTTGTCGGACCAGACTGACCAGGCCGACGGAGCCGACGGGCTGGCGGGACTGCGGTTGGGCCTGCCCCCTGCTGACCGGAAGCTGTTTTTTGCAAATGGCGGCGGTTTTGACCAGTGCCGGCTCGTTTGGGGTCAAAAACGCCGTTATTTGCAAGGAAGGTCGCTCGATGCGACTCTCTTTTCCTCAGAAGGGCAGCTCTGGGCGTGCTGAAGTGCCCTCGGAGGACTCGGGGCGGTCTCTGGGGAGCCTGGGGTGGCCTGGAGCGGCGTTTGTCGAGAACTCCCGCTTCGCGATTTTGCGAATGGCGGCCGTTTTGACCACCAAATCGTTCTTTGTGGTCAAAAGCGTCATCATTCGCAATGGGGCCGTTCGATTGGCGCCCGTCGATGTTCGCCGACGTTTGTCGCCGTTCGCGATGCTTGTCATGGGGCGCGATAGCCGTTTTCGCGGCGGCGTTGCCGTCCTCTTCTGTTTTGCGCGCGTCGTCGCTATACAATGGTGCAGATTAAAAAACGCTGCAGTAAACGCTGCCGATCAAGTGGCATTCGAAGGAGCGATTATGGAAGAAGACGTGTGCACGGCAAGCTTCGATGAAGCGGCCGGATTGCCTGAATTGCTCGGCATCGAGCAGGTGAGCGATGGCTGGATTAAGAAATATATTCTGACGTACCGCTTGCCGAATGGGCGCGAGCTGAAATATGACGTGGTTTCGCGCAAGGGCCTTGAGGAATATCGCAGCGAAATCGAGACGCTGGGAACCGTTGCGCCCCAGGTTGATGCGGTGTGCATTGTGGGCCATACGGCGAACGATGAATTCCTGCTCATTCGCGAATTCCGTTTCCCCATGAATCGCATGTGCGTGGCGTTTCCCGCTGGTTTGCGCGAGCCTGGCGAGGACATCGTGGAATGCGCGGCCCGCGAGCTGCGCGAAGAAACCGGCTTCGATTTGGTACGCGGCGAGTGCGGCCAGCCGGTGAGCGCGCGTGCATGCGTGCAGCCTGGTTTTTCGTCGCTTGGCATGGGCGACGAGAGCATCGCCATGGTATTTGCCGAGGTGGAACGTGTGGCTGAGCCGTGCAGCGAGTCGACCGAATTCATCGAATCGTTCCTTCTTCCGCGCGCCGGGGTGCCGGCGTTTCTGCGCGAGAACCGCGATCCGCTTTCTATTCGTTGCCAGCTGGTGCTTGAGATGGTGGCTCAGCCGCCGTTCGAATTTGGCGTGAAGGTGGGTGCGTAAGTGGCGCAAAACGAGCAGTTTCAAAACCCATCGCGCGATAAACGTGGTGCACGTGATGGCCAAGGCGGCCAAGAAGCGCGTCGCTTGAGCGCACGAGGCGATTTCCGAGAGCGAGATTCGCGCAAAAGCGGGTCAAGTGGTCGCGGTGCTTCGCGTGGCAATGGCGCGTCCCGTGGCAATGGAGGGTCCCGCGGTGAACGGGGATTTCGTGGCAATGGCCGACCCCATAACGATTGGGGGTCCCGTGGCGATGGCGCGTCCCGTAGCGCTCGCGGCGATGTTGAGCTGGCGGCCACGGAGCCAGCTTTCGAACCGTTGCCTGCGCAGTATCCCCTTATGGTGGGCAACATCGACGGCGGGCGCAAAGTCGAGGTGCTGTGTCGTGACAAGGGCGCCGATCAGTTCGCGGCGCGTCTTCGCAAAGTGGCGAAAGACCGCCGCAAGTGGGCGCGCGACAACGACATTTCGTGCTATCGCGTTTACGATGCCGATCTGCCAGATTTCGCTGTGGCTATCGACCGATATGATGGCGTATGGAAAAGCGAAGGCGAGAGTTGCCTGGTCATAGCCGAGTATCAGGCGCCGAAATCAATCGACGCGGCGAAGGCTGCCGCCCGTCTGAACGATGCCGTAGAAATCGCTTCGGCAACGCTCGGCATTCCTCGCGAGCGCGTGTTCTTGAAGACACGCCGTCGCGAAAAAGGCGGCGGGCAATATACCGACCAGCAAAAAGAGGGGCATGTGCTCTATACGCAGGAATCGGGCAACGTGTTCGAGTGCGACCTGGGTTCATATTTGGATACGGGCATTTTCCTCGATCACCGCGTGACGCGCGAAATGGTCGGAAGCATGGCCGAGGGCAAGTCGTTTTTGAACCTGTTCTCGTATACGGGTACCTGCACGGTGCACGCGGCGGTGGGCGGCGCAAAATCGACGCTTACGGTCGATTTATCGCAGACCTATTTGTCGTGGGCGCATCGCAATATGGAATTGAACGGCTGCGATGGCCCCGAGCACGGCTTCGTGCGCGCCGATGTGTTGCAGTGGATTGAGCGTGAGGCGCGCGGGTGGCGCCGCTTCGATTTGATTTTCGTGGACCCGCCTACGTTTTCGAATTCGAAGGCCATGGGCAAAAACACCTGGAGTGTGCAGCGCGATCACGTGAAGCTGCTGACGAATGTGGTGCGCTTGCTCGAACGCGACGGCGTAGCGGTGTTCAGCTGCAACCTGCGCAATTTCAAGCCTGATGTTGAAGTGCTTGCCGAGGCGGGCGTGGCAATTGAGGATATTACGCCGCAGACCATTCCGCACGATTTCGAGCGCAATGCCAAAATCCATTGCTGCTATTTGGTGCGCAAGGCCTAGGTGGAAGAGAGTGGGGCAGCCCGCTCCCGATTCGTTTCCACAGATAACGGAAGTTGTTTATTGATGCAATGTGGCGGTTGCACGAAAATGACGCCGATGAAAGCAGCTGGCGTTGTTGGTACGAACAATATTTTTTTGAATGCGGAAGGGGAATCGGAATGGTTGACGAGAAGCCGATCGAGGAGATGTGGTGCAACGTTCCTGAAGCGCCCGAGTTCCGAGAGAATATTGAGATTGTCGAGGTAAGCGAGCCTGGGTATGTGCACTTCACGATGGACATTCCCGAAAGCTTGGGCAATTATCGCGGCGGTATCCATGGCGGCACGGGCTATTTCATTGGAGAAATCGGCTGCGGGTTCGCGACGTATTCGTTTGGCGTGAACAACGTGTGCAATTCCGCGAGCATCAATTTTTTCAAAGCGGTGCCGTGCTGCAAGGTTGATGTGACGACCGAGCCTTTACATAAGGGTCGGTCGACCGCCGTGATTCGCGTGACCACGCGCGAGGCGGCGACGGGCAAGCTGCTGTTCCAGTCGACGCACAATATGTTCCTCATGGGGCCGATTGAATAACGTGCCGAAACGGCGATGCGACGGTCGCTTTGGGCGAGCGCCGTTTGCGTTCGATTCACGCGTTCGACGGCTGCCTGGTGCTGCGTTGCAAGGCTTTTCGCGGCGTGGCCGTTTGGATGGGGTAGTAGGGGCGCCTATTCGGTTCGCGGGGTGTTGTTTCTGGGGTCACTTTGAGCCGGCCGTCTGCTTGCTTTTCACAATTCCCATTTTGCAAGCTATTCGTCTATGGCGCAGCTGCCCTCAACCGCCCGCTGGACGCGATGTATATATTGGAAAACAAAAAGCGCTGGATGCGTATGTTGCATCCAGCGTTTTTCTTGTTGGCTTGCGTTGGCCCTCGGTTCATGCGGACCTGCGTTGTTCTATGTCGCCTTGCGCGTTTGCGCGCGAAGGTCTTCGGCGGTGTCGCATTTAGCGAATGGTGATGCCTTCGGGCAAATCGATTGCGCGGAAGTCGAATTCGTCGTCTTCCTGTTCCTCGGCGGGCGCGACGACCTCCTCAACGACGGGCGCGGGTTGGCCGAACGCCTCGTCGAACGCATCAAAGCTTGCGCGCGGCACGGCGAACACGATGGTTTTGATGGCGCCAGGGTGAGCGGCGATCCATTGCTGGAAAAGCTCGATGACTTGGGCGGGTTGGAAGCCTTGGCGTCCGCATGCGTAGGCGTTCACGATGAGCGTTTCGATTTCGTTGGCAGCCGCGATGTTGAGCATGGTTTCGATGCGGGCCGCCAGGCAATCGAGGCATTCGCGTTCGGAGCGATGGTTTTCCAGGGCGCGCTCGCGGTTGGGCTCGGGCACGGCGATGACGCTCGCCTCGCGAATCTCGCCTTCACGAACGAAAACGACGTTCGGCAAGTACATCGCGCGGCTCGTAAGGAGCATGCCGCACATGTAGCTGCGATTCTGGTCATGGTAGGCCGATTTCATACCGCACAGAATGGGGTAGAGGTTGCTTTCCGAGCACAAGATTTGCTCAGGGCCGAAAGAGCCGTCCTCGTAGGCGCCGCCGGGGCGCGTGTAAGAAACGGGGTCGACGATGGCGGTTTTGCCCTGTGCACGGCGAAGCGCGGTGGTGGTGAAATCGGTGGTCACCTGGGCTTCGGTTGCCTCGGCGGTGGGCTCGGGCAACTCGAGCGCGAGCGCGTCGCCGTCTTCGTAGACAACAGCGGCATCGATGGTCGCCTGGGTTTCTTTGGCGAATGCGCCTTTCATAAGAGCCAAATGCTTGCTGGCTTCAGCGCGGCGCTCGTCGCGAGTGGGCATGTTTCCTCCCTTGGTCGGAATTTCGATTTCGCCGTCGATTGTAGTTGAATGCGCGCCGCACAACAACGCAGCCCAGTCGCATGTCGCGCAATTGCAATGTTGGGAGTCAATAGCTTCTAAAAAGCACCTACATTGAAATAGAAGCAAGCTATTTAAACGAATGTTAGTAACTAAGAGATATATAAGTATATAAAAGTTTCTCATATAGAAGCGACCAGTTGCGCCTCTGGAATCTGGCGGGCGTAACGCTCCCGCAGCGGCGATGGCGACGGGGCGCTGCGATCTAAACATGCGTTCCAGGCTCAAAAATCGGTTTCATAGTGTTCTACCTGCGTTTTCTTCAGAGGGTTCGTAAATACGGCCCTCTTTTTGCCTGCCGCGTCGCACATGCGAACCTTCCGGCGTCAGGGCTTTCTTTGTAGGAAATGAAAGTAGGTCGCGGCCCATTTTGGCCATTTTCGTTGCGAAATGGCACTTCCGCAGAAACAAAAGGGATCGAATAATCAAGGTAATTATCTTTGGGCGAAAGGAACCGTGCATGAAAGTAGGAAGGGTCAAGCAATGGGCGCATAAGGCGGGAAGCATGAAGGAGGCCACACCATGAAGCGATTGAAAATGGCGATTGCGGCGCTGCTCGCATTCGCACTGCTTCCCTTGATTGGGAGCACGGCTTTGGCCGACGAATCGAGCGCGTCGTCGCGCGCGGAACAGATTCGCGCGGCAGCAAACATTGAGACGATCGCCGACGCATCGACGATGGGCGATTGGTCTGGCGTCGTCGAAAATACGACCCAAAATATCGGTCGTATTTGGACCGACAAAACGGTATCGACTAACGATATTGGCATTTCAGGCGCCATGAGTGCTACGGTTTCTAAGGGCGATTCCGATTTCATCACGGCGCTTTCGGTGCTTTCTTCTACATCGAACATCGCGTCGACGTCGACCACGCCGCTCGACATCGTGCTTGTGCTCGACGCATCGGGATCTATGAATGACGACATGACCGGCGGAAAACGCATCGACGCGCTGAAGAATGCAGCGAATGCGTTTATCGACGAGATCGCAATGCAAAATGCGAGCATTTCCGACGCATCGAAGCAGCATCAGGTTTCTATCGTGAAGTTCGCCGGCGAGAAGTCAAATAAGGTTGGCAACGACACGTATCGCGAGGGTAGGTACACATACAACTACAGCCAGGTCATGAAAAACATGACGGCGTGCAGCGAAACGACGAAGAGCTCGTTTAAAGACACCATCAATGCCATTAAACCGGCGGGTGCCACGAACGCGGCTGCCGGTATGGAGCTTGCTCAGGGCCAAACCTCCAACCGAGCCGATGCTAAAAAGATTGTTATTTTCTTCACCGACGGCACGCCGACGACTCAAAGTGAATTCTCGAATAGGGTTGCCTCTGACGCCATTTCCGCCGCTAAAGCCATGAAAGACGCAGGCGCCTCGGTGTATGCCATCGGCATTTTTGATGGCGCGAACCCGAGCGCCGATGTGAATACAGCCTCCAACGAAAACAAGTTCATGCAGGCGGTTTCGAGCAACTACCCTGCGGCTACCTACGCCTATACGCAAGGCTGGTTGAGTGGCGAGTGGAAGTGGAGCTTCGGCGATCGCGCTGAAGGGTCCGACTTCTATAAGTCTGCCTCGAGCGCCAGCGAGCTCTCGAAAATCTTCGAAGACATCTCGAAGGAAATCGTGAAGGGCGCGGGCTATCCCACAGACGCTCGCGAGGGCTTTGAGATGAGCGATGGCTACATCACGTTCGACGACTCGCTGGGCTCGTACATGCAGGTTGACGCATTCAAAGCGATCGTGGTGAACAACCATGTGTTTAGCGACGTGACGAAAACCACGACCGATACCGCCGATACCTACACATTTGCAGGCACGACCGAACTGAACGGCAAAACTGCGAGCCTGGGCAATATCGTGATTACCGTGACGAAATCGAGTGACGTGGCCACGGGCGATAAGGTTCAGGTGAAAGTTCCCGCGGGCCTTATTCCTCTGCGCAACTTCAATGTGAACGAAACTGCGGGCACTATGACGGTAAGCGATACGTATCCGCTGCGCGTTTTCTTCACGTCGAGCATTAAGCCCGATGCGCTTGCGTTTGTTGCGAACCCCGATGAAGCCATGGCGAAATACATCGCGGACAATACCAAAGACGGCAAGGTGAATTTCTACGCGAATGCGTTCACCCCGGGTGCCGCGTTGGGCGATGCGGTTTCGCACTTCAATCCTTCGAAGGGCAATGCATATTACTACTTCACGAGCGATACCCCGATTTATGCTGATGAAGCGTGCACGCAGCCTGCGACTCGCGGCGCGATCGCGGCGGGTGGAACGCATTACTACCAGAATCATTTCTTTGCGATGGGCGAAGGCGGCAAGGCTGTCGAGAAAACTGAGGTCATCAGCTTCCCATCTGGCACGGCCGAGCAGTTCTCGGGCGCCATTGCGTACGACGCCAGCGGCAATGCCTATCTCAAGGCCGGCACGGCACGTTTGACGTATATCGATGAACTCGCGAAGTCGAAGACGGAAAATATCACCGGCACGGCGACTGACGTGCTGAACCCGAAGTGGAACAGCGAGACGTCGACCTCGGCCGCGACGACGGTTATTCCGCATTTGGGCAACAACGGCAAGCTGTCGGTTGAAATTCCGGGAACGCTGGCGGTTTCGAAGACGCTCGATATGCCCGAGGGTTTCGATGCAGCCGCTTATGCCGACAAGTCATTTGATTTCGGGCTCACGGTAGAGGCTGCGGCGGGTAAAACGCTGCATGCCGAAGTGAAGAACGCCGCAGGAGACGTGTGCGGCGACCCGTTTGAGCTGGCGTTTGACGAGAATGGAAAGGCAACGCATTCGATCAAGGCCGATGAAACGCTGTACGTGTATGGCGTTGCTCCGAATGCCGCCTATTCGGTCGAGGAGTTGCTGAATGTATCTGCCGACGATGGCTCGCTGACGCATGCGAACCCTGGTTTCTCGCAGACGTCTCCGGTTAATGCCGAAGGCAAGGCGATTGCCGCGACAGGCACGGTTGTAGCGGGCGAGGTTGCGAAGGCCGAATTCGTGAACGCGTATGCCGCGCAGGGTACGCTGAAAGGCGAAACTGCGCTTGCGGGCGCGAAGACCCTTAAGGGCCGCGATTGGCTGTCCAGTGACAAATTCACGTTTGTGCTGAAAGATGCCAACACGTCTGTGGTCGCTCCAATGCCCAAACGTGCAAGCGATGGCGTGGCTCATCTTGAGGTAGCGCGGCCCGAAGGCACGCCGGCGGGCACGCAAGTCGGTTTCTATTTCGGCGACATCGTGTACACGCAGCCTGGCACGTATATCTACCAGATTTACGAATCGGAAGAAATGAGCACCGTTAACCCGGGCGTCTCCATGTCGCAAGCTTTGTACGAGGTGAAAGTTGTTGTCGCCGACAAGCATGATGGCATGCTTTCGGTCGAATCGGTTATGACGAAGCTTGCGGGCGACGACGGCATTGAGCTCACGAAGCCCGAAAATGCCGAACTTGCTGCATTTACGAATGAGTTTAGCGACCAGAGCGTCGCTTGGAACCCGAGCGGCACGAAAACGTGGAAAGACGCAACGGGCGAGCGCGCGCTCGAGCCGGGCATGTTCTTTGTGATGGCGAAAACGACCGACGCTTCGGCTCCGTTGCCCGCAGGAGATGGCGTTGAGGTCGTGACGGGTAAAACCGCCACCAACGTTGACTACCGTGGCGTGGTGTCGACGGTTTCTGCGAGCGGAAGCATCGCGTTCCCCCAAGCAACATTCAATCTGAGCGACTTGGGTGGTGCGCCAAGTAAAACGTATGTCTACGAAATTTCTGAAGTGGTGAAGGTCGGCGATACGTGGGTCGATGTGAAAGGTCTGACCTCTGGCCAAGGTTTGCCCGGCGTGACGTATGACCCCACAGTATGGAGGGCCGTTGTCACGGTCGAAAGCGTAGGCGAGGGAGCCGATGCCCGTATTGAGCTGAACGTTGCCTACACCAAGCAGGGTGCCGCGACCGATGCGGAAGCTGTTCCGATCGACGCGAAGGCGTTTGCATTCGAAAACAGCTACAGCCCCGAACCAGCTGTGGCCACGATTTCTGGCACAAAGGTGTTCCAGGGCCGTGCGATGACCAAAGCGGAAAGCTTCGGGTTCAGCCTGGTGCCGGCTAACAAGGCCGCGACCGATGCATTCGGCGCCGATTTTGTCAAACGGGCAACGGTAAGTGGTTTGGCGAATGATGTTCCGAAGACCTTCAGCTTCGATGAGCTTTCGTTTGTCAAACCCGGCATGTACGCGTTCAAGATGGCCGAGAACGCTTACTGCGGCGAGGCGCTGAATTCCGAAGCTGCGCAGGCGAGCAACATCGCCTTTGATGTCCATGAATGCACGGTGACAGTCAAGGTGGCCGACGACCATTCGGGCACTTTGCAGGCCGAGGTCTCTTACGACGGTGGGGCGACTTTTGCCAACGTGTATTCCGAGAAAAAGACCTACGGCAGCTTTGGCGGCCTTGCGGTGGAGAAGACGCTCAATGGTCGCACGATGCATGCGGGCGAATTCGCCTTCAGCATCGAAGGAGCCGATGATGCCTCGAAGGCGCTGCTCAAGCGCATTGACGAAGACTGCAGTGGCGTGCTCCAGTTCAGCAACCCGAACGATCGCGCCGCAGGCGTGGCCGACGTCATGAAGCCGATTGACGGCATCAAGTTTACGCAGGCCGACGCGGGCAAGACGTTTGAGTTCGTCGTGAGCGAAGTTGTACCTGGTGATGATGCCAAGCTTGCTGGCGTGACCTACGATAAAACGCCTCATGCAGTGAAAATCGTTGTAAGCTTGAAGAATGGCATGAGTCTTGACGTGGCGACGTATGTCGACGGCAAGCTGGTCGAAAGCGACACCCCGACGGTGGCTTTCACGAATACCTATAAACCGGCCAATGTGGGCTTTGCGACAACGAACTTCGGTTTGAACAAGGTTCTTGAGGGCCGCGATTGGACCGAAAACGATAGCTTCTCGTTCTCGATTATGGCCGAAACGGGCGCCCCCATGCCTTCCGGCGGCGCAACTACGACTGTTCGGTCGACGGGCGCCAAAGATGGCGAGGCGGTGGCGTTTGACTTCGGCAGCATTAGGTTTACGGCGGACGATATGCTTGTTGATGGCAGCGCCGTTACGAGCAAGACGTTCGTCTACACCGTGAGCGAAATCAAACCCAATCCTGCGAGAGCTGGCATCCAGTACAGCACGAATGTCGCGAAGATTTATGTGACGGTGACCGACGACGGCGAGGGCCACCTGGTTGCTACGTCCTCGACCGAGAACGGCACGTTCGTGAACAAGTACGAAACGAGCCTCAACTACACGGCTGCTGGCGGACTGACGCTGACGAAGACCTTGAACGGCCGCGACATGACCCAGGGTCAGTTCCAGATTCAGGTTGTGCCTAACGACGAAGCTTCGGCTGCGGTGCTTGGTCTGCCCATGAACGGCAAGGTATTCGATATGCCTGCTGCCAAGGATGGTAAGGCGGCGAGCGTGCCGGTATGCAGCGATGTGGAATTCACGCAGCTCGACGCGGGCAAAACGTTCACGTATGCCGTTTCCGAGCTCGGCGAGGCAAGCGGCGGATACATCTTCGATACGGCTGTTCGTACGGTGACGATTTCCGTGAGTGATGATCCCGCTGCGGCAACGCTTACGGCAACCACGACGGTTTCCGGCGGTCCCGACGCTGCGACGTATACCTACAAGACGGGCGATAGTCCAGCGGCTGTTGCGGCTAAAGTGGCGTTCACGAACAGCTATGCCGCTTCGGGAAGCGTTGATGTGAATGCGACGAAAACCTTGAGCGGCCGCGCGCTGGTTGAAGGCGAGTTCGACTTTGGCGTTCAGTATGCCAACGGTGAAGCGGCGGGCAGCGACGTGCTTACGGCGACGAACGCGGCCGACGGCGCGGTTGCATTCGGCGCGCTGAGTTTCGATACGGCGATGCTGAACGAGCTGGTCGCGAAGGGCTCTGCCACGAAGATGACAAGCGATAACGGCGACGCAACCTGGACTATTCCGTGCATTGCGTACGAGAAAACTGACGGCCTCCCTGATCGTGGCATTACCGCAACGACTCAGTCGATTCCGTTCACCATCAATGCTGTCGATGACGGTTCTGGCACGCTTGCTGTGACTATCAAGGCTGGCGATAAGGGGTTGGCTTTCGAGAACACGTACGGAACGGGCGATGCGTCGGTGAGCGTGACGGGCGTGAAGCATTTGAGCCACGCCGAAGGCTTGACCCCGAACGACATCACGGGCAAATTCACGTTCACCATAAAGGCGAACGAGGATAGCGCTCCCATGCCCGAACGTGTGACCGCGACGAACGATGTTAACGGAAGCATCGATTTCGGCAAAATCGTGTTTACGCTCGATGCTCTGAACAAGGCGCTGGGCACCACGCAGCAAGGAGCGACTGCTGACACTGGCGCGGCAAGCATTCAGTCTGCAGCTCCTGCCGCGAATGATGTTGTGGCTGCGGGCGCGACCGCGGGCGTCGGGGTTGTGGGCGATTCCGCAACGCCTGCGCAGGCGGCGACGGGCGATGATCTTGCTGGCAATGCTGCCGATGGTGCGGCGAATGCCGACGGCGCTGGCCAAGGTGCGGTTCCTGTGAGCGACGATGCAGTTGGGCTTGCTGCGGCGGGCGGCGCTGAGCCTGCAGCGGTTGACACCGCTTTCGGCACAAGCGATGCGGCTCCGAGCGACAATGCGAACGATCAACTGACGGCTCCCGTGGCTTCCGGCAATGCTGTAGCGGCTGCCAATGCGGCAAGCGATAATGCGGCGGCGAGCGTTCAGGGTGCTGCTCCTGCGGCGCAAACTGCCACGGTGCGTTCCCATGTGTTCACCTATACGATTACCGAAACTGGCAGCGCGCCTGGTGTTACCAACGATACCAGCGTGAAAACGGTGAGCTTCAAGGTAACCGATAACGGAAAGGGCGAGCTGACGGTTGAACGTGTCGGCGACGAGACCAAGCCGATGTTCGAGTTCACTAACGCGTACAGCGTTACCCCCGTTGATTCGAGTGTAACCGGCCAGATTACGGTCTCGAAGTCGCTCGTGGGGCGCGAGCTGGTCGAGGGCGAGTTCCTTTTCGAGCTTGTTGAAAACGGTCAGGTTGTGGCGCGGGGCTCGAATGACGCTGCGGGCAACGTGGCCATGAGCGCGGTTACGTATACGACGGCTGGCAAACACGACTACGTTCTGCGCGAGGTGGGCGCTGGCACGACGCATAATGGCGTGACGTTCGACGGCAAATCAATCGCGATTCGCACGAGCGTGGTCGATAACGGTGAAGGTAGCTTGATGGTTGAACATGCACTCGCTACGGATGATGCCAATGCTGCGTTTGTGAATACGTACGCGCACAGCACGACGAGTGTGGTGCTTGGCGCAACGAAGGTGTTGAGCGGCAAGGCCTTGGCCGATGGCCAGTTCACCTTTGCGCTGACTGCGGAAGACGGTACGGTTTATCAGGCGAAGAACGATGCTGCGGGATCGGTTGCGTTCCCCGCGCTGACGTTTGCGGAACCTGGCACCTACGTGTATACGATTTCCGAGGTGAACGATAAGCAGGCGAATGTGACCTACGATACCGCGACGTATAACGTTGTCGTGAACGTGGTCGACGATGGTCAGGGGAATTTGGTCGCGACGGTGGCTTACGACGATGGCGCGGCCCCGACGTTCAAGAATTCCTATACCGAGCCGCCTGCTCCTACGCCCACGCCGGGCGGTGGCGCAACGACGCCGAAGAATCCGGTTGCGAAGCTGTTCTCGAAGACGGCCGACGATACTGGATTGATGCTTGGCGCGGCTGCAGTTGCGGCTGGGCTTGCGCTGGTGGTGTGCGGCGCGGCTGTGTGCTGGCGTCGTCGCAGCTAATGAAGCGCGAGCGGTAGTAAATGGAACGGCCCCGAGGAATGAACTGCACCCCAGTTCTTGGACGGAGCTAATAGAAAGCGGCTAAGCCGCAT
>OKRW01000715.1_pt1 | contig 31971 bp, 26 predicted proteins | sample 1601151 | NCBI WGS metagenome assembly OKRW01 (sample SAMEA3541471, study PRJEB24748) | human gut metagenome | biome: human gut; feature: human-associated habitat; material: faeces | place: China | collected 2012 | reverse complement strand
CGGTCACGGCCTGCGTGTCGTTGTAGGTGGCGGATACGTCCTCCAGCTTTTCCAGCCGTCCGACGCTCTGCTCGTTATCGTCGTTGTTCACGGATTGGCCGAAAACGCCGAGGTTCGCGGCCAGCGCCGCGCCGCCGACGATCAGCGTCATCACGATGGCGAAGACCAGCGCGGTCGAAATCTTTCTTTTCACAATCGGTTCTTCCTTTCTGATGGCCCGCAGCACCGCCTGACGGCGCTCGGGCGGAAACTCGCTCTGGGGAAGGCATGCCTTCAGCGCGTTTCTCAGCTTCTGTTCATCCACCAAATTCACACCCCTCCCAAGGTCTTTTTCAGCATCTGCTGAGCCACGCTCAGCTTGCGATAAATCGAGCCTGTCGCCTGATGAAAAATCGCGGCGATCTCCTGCGCGGTCAAATCCTGATAGTAATACAGCAGGATGACCTCGCGGTATTTCTTCGGCAGCGCCTGCACGGCCGCGTACAGCTCCCGTGCCTCCTCCGTCGCGTCCTCCATGGGGATCGCCGTCATGTCGATGGGCTTCGCCCGTTCTCTCAGGCGAAACCAGCTTTTTCTCTTTTCATCCCTGCAAAGATTGACGGCGATGCGCGTCAGCCATGCCTTTTCGCTTTCGGGGCGCGCTCCGCGAAAGCTATCCATCTTTTTATACACCCGGATGAATGTCTCCTGTACAACGTCCTGCGCCAAATCCCTGTCATCGAGCAGGATGGCGCATATGCCGACCAGCATCGAGCTGTATTCGTCCATCATTCGGCAGAGTTCCGTTTCGGAGGCTTTACCCGGTACCAAGGTATTGCCTGTCACCCTTTTTCAACCTCCTTTCACCTATCAAGACGTAAAAAAACGCGAAAATTCACACCCATTCGGCCGTTCTTACAAAATTTTTTCAAAACCGGCGTTTCACGCGCGCAGAAGACGCGTTCTGCCGAAGAATCAAAAGTCCGTTCCTCAGCCCTGTTATTTCGCCGCATCTGCGCCATCATCCTTTTGCGCCCGCATAAAAGAAACCAGCCACCCGCGAAGGATGGCTGGGGACGTTTCATCAAGGGCGCAGTTCGGAAACGGAAACCCTGTCGGTGTTTGCCAATGCCAAGCCGGTATATACAATAACATAAAAAGTAAGTATATCACGTGCCTTGTTATACGCCCTCCCAAGTTATCACATCCGGACAGATTAAATCCTTATTCTGAATTTCCGATTTATGCTCAAACGGTTTTCCTGTCTGCGCATTGATTACAAAACGTCCATATCCCATTTGATTTCTATAATCATCATTGTTTTCATCATACCATGCTTCATTTTCCGGCAGATAGGAATATTGGCACTCAATCAGCCATACCGGAAACAGCTCATATATTCCATTTGAATCTTCTTCAAGAAAAATTGAATACCCGAGCTGAACAGAATATATATTACGAATTTGTCCACCCTGTATTTCTTCCTCGACTGCGCCAATAATCCTTTCCAATCCTGCAAGCGGAACATCTTCTTCCCGTATTGCCCGACATTTTTTCAGGCATCCCCCAGCAGCATATTCCTGCGGTGACATAATCTGCATCCACAAATGCGGCGGTGTGTATGAGAATTCATTTATTCTTGACGCCCACTTTATCTCCACATCCGAACCTCTTACACCATAATATATCTGCTTCGCTTCAATAAGGATTGGAATATCTTGTATGGTTTGATAGCACTCCAGCACATAGGTTCCTTTTGGATAATAGTCAACTATTTCTCCCAATTCAAGATCATTCATTCCCTTTGTCTTTCTTCCTCGACTACCTATCGAAACCCGATCAAATATATACTCTGCGTTTTCTCCATACATAGCATTTAGGATATCTGTCAAGACTTGCCTTGCTTCTAAAACCGTCAACGCATTATCTTCCGCATAGGCTTCATTTTCATTGATTTCATCTATTGGAATTTCAGCCTTTTCAGTTTTTAGAAAGTCTTGTGGCTTTCTAGATAGTAACATAGACGGACTATTGTGATATACTTCAAAACGTTCTTTTGAGAGAATACCAAAATAATGTGCATCTGTACCTTTGTCATTTAGGCTCTCAAAATTGATTATCCCGTCATATTCTTCTGTCTTCTTTTCTTTTTTGATTTCATCCGTCATTTTCTCTGATATTTTCCATGGGACACATTCTAATATCGGAACTTTTTCCGCTGATGGTACGCGAATCGGCACATCCACCTCAATCTTCCGCCCATGTACTTCATAGGTCTTTGTCCACCGCCCCATAATTTCAACCTGCTGGCGAAGTTCCGAAATGGAAACCATGTCGCCGCTTGCCAATGCCAGCGTCGGCATCAAAAGCAGTGCCCCCATCATCCCCACGAATCTTTTCATCCTCGTCCCTCCTCATTGACTTGTCCATCGCCCATCGGGTTCCCTGTTTCACTTACCTAGACGTAAAAAATTGTGAAAATTCACACCCATTCGGCCGTTCTTTCCAAAATTTTTTAGTTATTCCGAATCGCCCCATCGTCAGCCCAGCCCCGCCTCATTCTTTTAAGTTTCGCCCCGCTCCCCGCGCCGCCGCCCATCCAAGCGCCATGGTTACCCCAAAGTGCCTACTCCCATTTTTTCCCGCATTTATGCTATAATGAATTATCTTTTTTCAGGAGGACGCTCACCCATGAAAAAATGTCTCTTTCTGTGCCTGTCTCTTCTGCTCGTCCCCGTCCTTGCGCTGTGCGAGCCCCGCGCGGTGCTCTTTACGGCGACGGATTTACACTATATCGCCCCGACGCTGACGGATAACGGCGCGCTCTTCACCGATTTGATCGAACAGGGCGACGGCAAGGCGATGGCGTACAGCGAAGCGCTGATCGAGGCGTTTGTCGCTCAGGTGATCGCCGAGAAGCCGGACGCGCTGATTCTCTCCGGCGACCTGACCTTCAACGGCGCGCGCGAGAGCCACGAGGCGCTTTCCCTCCGGCTTGCGCGCGTCCGCGACGCGGGTATTCCCGTGTTTGTCCTCCCCGGCAACCACGATTTGAACAGCAGCAGCGCCGCGCGCTTTGAGGGCGACGGCTACACGCGGGTGGAGGGCGTGACCGCCGGGGAATTTGCTGCCCTTTATCATGCTTTCGGCTTTGACGGCGCGCTCTCCCGCGACGCGGATTCGCTGAGCTACATGGCGGCGCTCTCCGACGATCTGCGCCTGCTGATGCTCGACGTGAACACCTCCGCCGCGCCGAACGCCGTTTTGCAGGGCACGCTTTCGTGGGCGCGTCGTCAGCTCATGCAGGCACAGGCGGACGGCTGCCGCGTCATCGCCGTCAGCCACCAAAACCTGATCGACCACAGCGGCCTGCTTTCCTCCGGCTTCACCATCCGCAACGCGGATGCGCTGCGCCGCCTGTACGCCGTTTCGCCCGTGCTGTGCAACCTCAGCGGCCATATCCACCTCCAGCACATGGGGCAGACCGATTCCGGCCTGTGGGACATCGCCACCTCGTCGCTGGCCGTTTCGCCGAATCAATACGGCGTGCTGACGCTGACGGAAGACGCGCTGACCTACCGCACCGCGCCCGTCCGCGTTTCCGACTTGGCGGCGGCGCAGGGGCTTTCCGACCCCAATCTGCTGGATTTTGCCGCCTATTCCGCGGATTTTTTCCGCGCCTGCTGTCTCCGTCAGGCGCTTGCCGCCATCGCCGGGGACGACGCGCCCGAGCAGCTGGCCGATTTCTTTGCCGCGGCCAACGCCGCGTATTTTGCCGGCCGCATGGATACCCTCGCGCGGGATTCCGCGCTTATGAAGCGCTGGCAGGCGCAGAGCGGCTTTCTCCCCCTGTATCTGGCCGACATCCTGAGCCAGCCGCCCGTCAGCCAATGCGAATTGACGCTTTCGCTTTGATCCCGCGCTTCTTTCGCTTCTTTTTCGCCTTTCCCGCGCCGCCGCATTGCTTTTCCCCGCCCGCTGTGTTACACTGATTCCTACATGAAAAAAGAATGGACGGTTTGACACGCATGCAAAAGCATCATCATTCCCGCAGCACGTTCTCCGGCAAGATCGGGTTCGTGCTCTCCGCAGCCGGGGCCTCCGTGGGGCTTGGCAACATCTGGCGCTTCCCCTATCTGGCGGCCAAGTACGGCGGCGGCATCTTCCTGCTGATCTACATCCTGCTGGCGCTGACCTTCGGCTATACCATGATCGTCGCGGAAACCGCCGTCGGCCGCATGACCGGCAAAAGCCCCGTCGGCGCGTTTCAGTCCTTCGGCAAATCGCGCTGGCTGTCGGCGGGCGGCTGGCTCAACGCCGTCATCCCGATTCTCATCGTGCCGTATTACTCGGTCATCGGCGGCTGGGTCATCAAGTATCTGGTGGAATACCTGCTCGGCAACGGCCACGCGCTGGCGGCCGACGGCTATTTCGGCGCGTTCATCTCCAACGGCCTGTCCGCCGAGCTGTGCTTCATCGTCTTCGCGCTGGCGACGCTGTTTGTCATCTACGCGGGCGTGCGCAACGGCATTGAGCGCGTCTCCCGGCTGATGATGCCGGTGCTCGTCGTGCTCTCCGTGCTGATCGCGGGGTATTCCGTCACGCGGCCGGGCGCGCTGGCGGGCGTCAAATATTTCCTCGTGCCGAATTTTGAAAACTTCTCGTGGATGACGGTCGTGACCGCCATGGGGCAGATGTTCTATTCGCTTTCCATCGCGATGGGCATTTTGATTACCTTCGGCTCATATATGAAAAAAGACGTTTCCATCGAAAGCTCGACGGAAACGGTGGAGATTTTCGATACCGCGATTGCCGTGATGGCCGGTCTGATGATTATTCCCGCCATCTTCGCCTTCTCCGGCAGCGAATCGGCCACCCTGCAAGCCGGCCCCTCGCTGATGTTCATCACCATCCCGAAGGTGTTTGACAGCATGGGGCTGGGCACGGCGGTCGGCATCCTGTTCTTCGTGCTGGTGCTCTTCGCGGCCATGACCAGCTCCATCGCGCTGACGGAAAGCGCCGTCTCCACCTTTCAGGATGAGCTGGGCTGGAGCCGCAAAAAAGCGACGGTGCTGATGAGCGTGGTGATGATTACGCTGGGCAGCCTCTCCTCTCTGGGCTACGGCCCGCTGGCCAACGTCACGGTTCTGGGCATGCAGTTTCTGGATTTCTTCGATTTTCTGACCAATTCCGTGATGATGCCGATTGCGGCGATTTCGATCTGCCTGCTGGTTTCCCGCGTCGCCGGGGTCGCGGCCATCGAGCAGGAGGTCTGCCACGGCGAGGAGCGTTTCCGCCGCAAGCGCGTGTTCACGCTGATGATCCGCTATCTCTGCCCGCTGTTCGCGGCGATCATCCTCGTCAGCTCGGTCGCCAACGCCTTCGGCCTCATCAGCATGTAATACTAATTCTTGTTAAAATGGCTTAATCCGCGCACCATCTTTTTCGCTCTGACTTTGCCTCGTTCCGTTCAACGTACCTCCAGTACGCCTCACTTCACTTGGCTTCGTCAGAACAAAAAATCTGATGCGCTCTGTTAAGCATTTTAACTGCGAATTAGTATAAGGCTTTCCCTTTTATGGAAGGACGATCAATTTCCGTTTCATCGGATTGGCGTCCTTTTTTATTTCCCAAAAAACAAAAGAAAAAAGCGCCGGTTTTCACCGACGCTGTATGGCACAATCGTAGAATGCTCGGGGCAGAAAATTCCCACGGCACACACGATACAATGCTTATTGCTGCTGCCTTCCGGCCCTGACAAGGTTCACACCCTCGCATTGCATGAGTTCCATCCGTCATCACATTCTACTGGAATATTGTACTCGATTTGCGCACAAATTGCAACCCCATTTTGCAAATTTGGGCGGATCGTGTTTACGCCGCGCTCAGCTCCATCCGCGCGAGCAGCCGCTCCATCACCTTGACGCAGAGCATCAGCAGATCCTCGCGGTTCAGCGTCTGATCCCGAAGCGTCAGCGTCACCGGCGGCGCGGCGTTGAGCGTCAGCCGCTTGTCAAACCCGTTCAGCGCGGTGAAGAGCTTCTGGCCGTCCACCTGCGCGTTGAGCGCAAACCGCATGTCGATGCGCCCGTCCGCCTGATTCACCCGGTCGATGCCCAGCTTGGCGCACATCGACTTGAGGTAGGCCACCGCGACGAGGTTCGCCACGCAGAGCGGCTCGTCGCCGAAGCGATCGACCAGCTCCTCCTCAACGTCGTCTCGCTGCGCGGCCGTCGCGATGGAGGCGATGCGCTTGTAGACCTCCAGCCGCTGCCTGTCGCCCGTGACGTATTCCGCCGGGAGATAGGCATTGACGTGCACATCCATGCGCGTCTCCACGTCGCGGTTCGGCTTGGGCGCTTCGCCCTGCGCCTCCAAAACCGCTTCCTCCAGCAGCTTGCAATACAGATCGTAGCCGATGTTGGCGAGGTGGCCGCTCTGCTGCGGGCCGAGCAGGTTGCCCGCGCCGCGCAGCTCCAGATCGCGCATCGCGATGCGGAAGCCCGAGCCGAACTCCGTAAATTCGCGAATCGCGTCGAGGCGCTTCTGCGCCGTTTCGGAGAGCACCTTGCCCGGCCGAACCGTGAAATAGGCGTAGGCCAGCCGGTTCGAGCGGCCGACGCGCCCGCGCATCTGATAGAGCTGACCCAGCCCGAAGTGATCCGCGTCGTAGATAATCAGCGTGTTCGCCATCGGGATATCCAGACCGGATTCGATGATCGTCGTGCACAGCAGCACGTCAAACTTCTGCTGGCTGAAATCCAGCATCACGTCTTCCAGCGCGTGCTCGCGCATCTGGCCGTGCGCAATCGCGATGCGCGCCTCCGGCACGAGCTTGGAGAGCTGCTTGTAGCACTGGTCAATCGAGCCGACGCGGTTATAGAGGAAAAAGACCTGCCCGCCGCGCCCGATTTCGCGCAGAATCGCGTCGCGAATCACGCTATCCTGATATTCCATCACGTAGGTCTGCACGGGGTAGCGCGCCTGCGGCGGCGTTTCCAGCAGGCTCATGTCGCGGATGCCGACCATGGACATGTGCAGCGTGCGCGGGATCGGCGTGGCCGACATCGTGAGCACGTCCACCGTCTTTTTCATGTTCTTGATGCTTTCCTTGTGCCCGACGCCGAAGCGCTGCTCCTCATCGACGATAAGCAGGCCGAGGTTTTTGAATTGCACATCCTTGGCCAGCAGCCTGTGCGTGCCGACGATGATGTCGATTTCGCCGTCCTTGAGGCGGCGCAGGCTCTCCTTCTGCTCCTTGGCCGAGCGGAAGCGGCTGAGCACGTCCGCGTGCACGGGGAAGCCCTCCATCCGGCGCATCAGCGTGTTGTAGTGCTGCTGGGCGAGGATGGTCGTCGGCGCGAGGATGGCGACCTGCTTGCCGTCCATCACGGCCTTGAACGCCGCGCGCAGCGCAACCTCCGTTTTGCCGTAGCCCACGTCGCCGCAGAGCAGGCGATCCATCGGCAGGTCGCGCTCCATGTCGCGCTTGATCTCCTCCGTGGCCTGAAGCTGGTCGGGCGTTTCATCGTAGGGGAAGTTTTCCTCAAATTCCTGCTGCCACGGCGTATCCGGCCCAAAGGCGTAGCCCCTGTTCTTCTGCCGCTCGGCGTAGAGCTTCACAAGGTCGAAGGCCAGCTCCTTGAGGCTTTCGCGCACCTTCGATTTCTGCTTGTCCCAGTCCTTGCCGCCCAGCCGCGAGAGCTTGGGCGCGGCGCCCTCGCCGCCGCCGATGTATTTCTGAATCCGGTCGAGGTGATCCACCGGGATATACAGCTTATCGCTGCCGAGGTACTGCACCAGCAGGTAATCGCGGCTCGCGCCCTCGCTGGTCAGGCGCTTTGTGCCCTGATAGATGCCGATGCCGTGCGTCTCGTGCACCACGTAATCACCGACGTTCAAATCGGTGAACGAGGCGATTTTGCTGCCCTGCTGCTTCTTCGGCTTGCCCTTGGCGCTCTTCGCGCCGTAAACATCGCCGCTGGCGATCACCGCAACCTTGATCTGTGGATACTGGAAACCGCCGGAGAGCGTCAGCGGATAGATGCGACATTCGCCGCTTTTCGGCGCGGCCGTGCCCAGCTCGTCAAACGCCGCCTTCACGCCCTCGTCCTCAAAGGATTGGCGCATACGTTCGCCGCGCGCCGCGCCGCCGGAGAGCACCAGAATCCGCCAGCCGTCCTGCTGCCAGCGCGCAAAATCGGCGCACATGTCGTGCGTCCGTCCGCCGTAGCTGCCCGCGCCCATGCCGCCCATCGGACAGAGCAGCGTCGGCTTCAGCTTTTCCACCGGGCGCAGAATCGTCGTCATCGCGAGCAGGGTCGTCTGCCGCATCGCCGAGAGCGCCTCGTCCTGCGTGAGCATCAGGCTATGCTGCTCAGGCAGCGCCTCGCCGCGTTCGAGCGCCGCCGTAATCGCCTGCCCAAACTCGCCGGTTCGGCTGTCCATGCGGGCAAAGAGCGCTTCCGGCTCGTCGAGCACGACAATCGGGCGGTTCATGTAATCCAGAATCGTCTCCGTCTGCGGGTAGAGCAGGTTGATGAATTTTTCGAGCATCCGGTTGCTCACGCCGTTTTGCATCTGGCTGACCGCCGCGCGCAGCTTTTCGCCGAAGCGCTCCATCGTGCGGTTTTCGCGGGTGAAGGCCTCCGGCGCGGCGATTTCGCCTTCCTCCAGCGGCAGATCCGCCAGGGATGCGTCGTCGCTTTTTCCGCTCTCGCCCTTTTTAGCGACGGCTTCCTGACGCGCCAGCGCCTCCAGCAGCAGCCGTGCCAGCGCCTCTGTGCCCGCCTGCGGCACGGGCGCTTCGCTCGCGGGCGGAATGACGACCTCCTGCATATTGCCCTGACTGCGCTGGCTCATCACATCGACCGCGCGGATGGAATCCAGCTCGTCGTCAAAAAACTCGATGCGCACCGCGCTCAGCGCGTCGGCCGGGTATACGTCGATGATCCCGCCGCGCACGGAGAACTGCCCCTTGCCCTCGACCATGTATTCCCGCGTGTAGCCCGCCGCGAGCAGCCGCTCGATCAGCAGGTCGATCGGTGCCACGTCGCCCACGCGCAGGGAGATCGTGTTTCGGTTGAACGCCTCGCGCGGCATCATCCGGTGGAGCATCGCGTCCGCCGGGGCGACAATCGCGCGCGCCTCGCCGCTCAACACCCTGCGCATCGCCTCGATGCGGCGATAGGCCACCTCGCGGCTGGCCGCCACATCCTGATAGAACGTGATCTCCCGCGCGGGGAGCAGGCACACGCCGCCGCCCAGCAGCGCGGAAACATCCTCCATCGTCTGCGTCGCGCTGCGCTCGCTGTCGCACAGGAAGAGCAGCGGCCTGCCCGTCCGCGCCGCCAACGCGCAGGCCGCGTGCGCCTTCTGCGCGCCCGCCATGCCGCTGGCCGCGATCACCGCGCCGCTGTTTTGGCTTTCCTGCGCCATCTGCTCAAACGGCTTGTAGCCGTCGAGCACATCAAAGAGAAAATGCGTCTGCATGGTAACTCCTTTACGATGGGGCTCTGCCCCTCAAACTCCGGCAGGAACCCGAGGTTCCCGCGCCTCCCGCATCGCCTCGCGAAGATACGTTACGCCGGCGCGTTCGCCATCCGCATGGCGCTTTCCAGCCCGTTCTTCATCAGGTCGTCCACCACGTCCGCCGCGCGCAGAAACGCATCGAACTGCGTCTTGCGATCCGCCTCGGTCTGGTAATGGCTGAGCACCCAGTCGGCCAGCTCCCAGCCCTCCGGCTTTTTGCCCACGCCGACGCGCAGCCGCGGGAAATCCTGCCTGCCCAAAAGGCCGATGACCGAGCGCATGCCGTTGTGCGTGCCCGCGCTGCCCTTTTCACGCATGCGCAGCTTGCCCAGCGGCAGGTCGATGTCGTCGTAGACCAGGAGCAGGTGATCCATCTCCGGCTTATACCACGAAACCAGCTCCGTCACGCACTGGCCGGAGAGGTTCATAAACGTCTGCGGCTTGACGAGCACCAGCTTTTCCCCGCCGACGAAGCCCTCGCCGATCTGCCCGTGCATCGCGTTTTTGGTGAGCTGAATATGGTGCTTTTCGCTGAGCACGTCGATCACGTCGAAGCCGACGTTGTGCCTTGTTCTGGCGTATTCCCTGCCCGGATTGCCCAGGCCGACCACAATGAACATATATGCCTCCGTTTCCCAAAACAGCCTATGCGGGAACGCCGACGAGGGCGCTCCCGCTGAAAAAAGCTGATTGTTCGTTTTTTAGGGCGGATCGTCAAGCGCCGCCCGACCGTTTGCTTACGCCTTTCCCGCCGCCTGAATCAGCCAGTTCGCCGGGTGGATGTTCGCGCTGCCCGCGCTCTCGTCCGCATCGTCGATGACCAGCAGGCTCTTCACGCCGTCCAAACGCTTCTTCACCGGTTCCTTTGTGGAGATGAGCACGCAAACGCCCACCACCGTCACCGAGAATTCGCGCATCATGTCCACCATGCCGCGCGCCGTGCCGCCCGCGCGCATGAAGTCATCCACAATCAGCGCGCGCTGGCCTTCCCGAACGGCGCGGCGGGAGAGGCTCATCGTCTCCACCCGGCTGCCCGAGCCGGAGAGATAGTTGATGTTCACCGCCGGGCCCTCGTACACCTTGCTGTCCCTGCGGACGATGACCGTCGGAACGCCCAGCGCCCGCGCCGTCATCATCGCAATCGGGATGCCCTTGGTTTCCATCGTCAGCACGAAATCCGGCTCCGCGCGGTAAAACTGAGAGGCGATGATGACGCCCATCCGCTCCACGACCTCCGGCATGGCCAGAATGTCGGCCATGTAGATGAAGCCGCCCGGCAGAACGCGCCCCGGCGCGGCCAGCATCTGCGCCAGATCCTTCACCGTGCGATAAGCGTCCTCCGGCGCGAGCACCGGGCGATAGCGAACGCCGCCGGCCGCGCCGGTCACGGTATCAAGCTGCCCCAAATGGAACTGCGCGAACACCCCGCGCAGGATGTCGATATCCTCGCTGAGCGTGGACTTCGCCGCGCCGAACATCTCGCAGAATGTGCCGAGCGTGAAGATTTTATTCGGGGACTCCACCAGAATCCTTGTCATGGCGGCAAGTCGCTCGTTGCGGCGGATGCGGTCCATGTCCATCCCTCCCAAATACGAATGATAAAGTGATTTTCCTCTATTATAATTCAGCTTTTCAAATAAATAAAGCCCTGAATTTCACTTTTTCCCGAATTTTATCACAGTTTATCAAAACGTTCAGCTTTTTTTCGCATTTTGGTTGATTGACGGCCTTTTCCGGGCGTATAATAGAAGGCGAAAACAGATTTCTTTTATGCTAAGGAGGCGCCTTATGACGCATATCAAGGATTATACGGGCAGGCGCGCGCACCTGATCGGCATCGGCGGCAGCTCGATGAGCGGTTTGGCCGGGATGCTGGTGGGGCTCGGCGTGCGCGTGACGGGGTCCGATTCCGCCCGTTCCTATACGACCGACGCGCTCGAGCAATCGGGGATTCATGTCTTCATCGGCCAGCGCGCGGAGAACGTGGACGGCGCGGATATCGTCATCTATTCCGCCGCCATCGCCAAGAGCAACCCCGAGCGCATGCGCGCCGAGGAATTGGGGATTCCGCAGATGGAGCGCGCCACGCTGCTGGGGCAACTCATGGAGGGCTACCGCCACGCCGTCAACGTCTGCGGCACACACGGCAAAACCACCACCACCTCGATGATCGCCGAGGCGATGCTGGATACCGGCTTTGACCCGACCGTTCACATCGGCGGCCAGCTCGATTATATCGGCGGCAGCACCCGCGTCGGCGGGCACGATACCTTCGTCGTGGAGGCCTGCGAGTTCAACGCCAGCTTCCTCCAGTTCCATCCGACCATCGCCGTCATCACCAACATCGAGGAGGATCACCTCGATTTCTATAAGGACATCGACGACATCGCCCATGCGTTCGCCCGGTTCTGCGCGCTTCTGCCGGAAAACGGCGTGTGCATCGGCAACGGCGACGACCCGCGCGTGGCGGCGCTGCTCGGGCGGCAGACCTGCCGCACCGTCAGCTATGGCTTGGGGCAGGATAACCAGTGGCGGCCGCTGAATCTCCGGTATGACGAGACCGGCTGCGCGGAATTTGATTTCGCCCTCGCGGGCAAGCCCGTCGCGCATACGCGTCTGCGTGTGCCGGGGGCGTTCAATGTCATGCATGCGCTGGCGACGATGGCCGCGTGTGTCGAGGCGGGCGCGCAGCCGGAGGCCGTCGCCGCGTCGCTCGCGCGTTTCGCCGCCCCGCACCGCCGGTTTGAATACACGGGCACGGTCTGCGGCGTGAAGCTCTACACCGATTACGGCCATAACCCCGCCGAGATGCGCAGCGCGCTGGAAAACGCCGTGAAGCAGCCGCACAAGCGCCTGTTCGCCGTCATGCAGCCGCACACCTATTCCCGCGTCAAAACGCTGTTTCAGGATTACATCCACTGCTGCGATCTGGCCGACGACGTGCTGGTGACGGATATCTTCGCCGCGCGCGAGAAAGACCCCGGCGATATCCACGCGACCATGCTCGTGGAGGCCATGCAGAAGGAAGGCGTTCCCGCGCATTATACCCCGACCTTCGACGACGCGGAGGCCTATCTGCGCGCGCATTGGCAGCCCGGCGATCTGGTCATCACCATGAGCTGCGGCAACATCAATCTGCTCAACGATCAGCTTCAAAAGCACGGCGAGGAGGGCTGACGCTGTATACCTCCATTTGGGCAGCGCGCGCCTGCCTTTCCGATCTCACGCCGCTTCTAACCGACTGCGGCTGTCTCTGCGGCGGCGCGTGCTGCAAGGGCGACGAGCAGACGGGCATGCTCCTTTTCCCCGGTGAGGAAGCACTGTTTGAGGGATGCGCGTTCGGCCATGTCATCCCGGCGAATTTCACGCTGGCGGATCGTCCCGTTCATCTCTTTGTCTGCGATGGTTTCTGTGCCCGCGAGCAGCGCCCGTTGGCCTGCCGCCTGTTTCCGCTCTTCCTGCATTTCAAAAAAGACGGAACCCCGCGCGTCAGGCTGGATACCCGCGCAAAGTCCGTCTGTCCGCTATGCAGTTACGGCCTTGTCGGCCTGCGGGCGGAATTCGTTTCCGCCGCAAAGGACGCTTACGCCGCGTTGATGAAGGATGGCGAATGTGCCGCGTTCCTTCGCGCGCTGGATGACGCGCTTCGTTTATAACCCCTTCCGCCACAACTTTGTCGTTCCACCCTTCGGTGTTTTCATCGTCTCTCTAAGAAGGATGTTTGATCCTCACGCTACCATAACTTCTGTCAAAGAGCTCCCTCCTTGAGGGAGCTGTCAGCGAAGCTGACTGAAGGAGTTATAAGCTCACGCTCTGCGTATACCCGTCCGCGCCGCCCAGATACAGCACGCCGTTGGCAATCGACGCGGCTTCATATGAACCGTTTGCGATGGTCGTCGCGTTTTCGCCGTTCACGTCGCAGGTCATCACGCCCCTGCCCGTCAGCTCGATCACCTTCTGCCCGTAGACAAGCAGGCACGTCGCGCCGTCCCTGCGGATCGTCGCCATCTGCCCGTTCATCACGCGAACGATGCTCCCGCCCGCTCGCACCAGCAGCGCCTGCCCGCACATCGCCGCCTGATCCGCCGCGCCCGTGTAGACCATCTCGCTCTTCCCGGTTTGGATGCCGAAGGAAACCACGCCGTCCTGCGTCACGCAGAGCAGCGCCTTGCCCGTCGCGTCCAGCGTGAAATCGCTGACGCCCGTCATCAGTTCGCTCTCCTCGCCGGAGAGCGTTCTTTCTTTCAGCGCCGCGTTTGCATCCAGCGTATACATCACGCCGTCGCACAGCGCAAACTTGAGCGCCACGCCCACGCGCGCCAAAACCTCGCGGCTTCCGCTCTGCGTGTTCAGGCGAATCACGCAGTCCTCGCCGCCCTCGCTGGCGACATAATAGAGCTTGCCGTTGGTTAGGTGCAGAAATCGCGGCACGTCGTAGGCCATCACGCTGGCCGCCGCGCCGTTATACGGCTTCTTCACCAAAATTCCGCCCTGCGACGCATCCGCGCAGTAGAGCGCGTTTCTGTCGCCCACGGCAATGCCGCCGCCCGCCAGGCTCGCCTGATACGCGCCGTTCACGCGGTATTCGGCGCTCTGCCGCTCGCTGTTGTCCGCCGAAGCTTTGGCCACCTGCGCCGTCACCGCGTTGCTGGCGTACAGCCGCGACTGCGTGGCGCTGCCCGCCGCGCCGTCCGCCGTCAAGCCGTTCGCCTGCTGAAACTGCCGAACGGCCTGCGCCGTCGCCTCGTCATAAGCGCCGCTTATAAAAGAGGCGGACAGGTACCCCAGTGCCGCCAATCGGCTCTGCACCTGCCGCACCTGTTCGCCGCTCATGCCCGCCGTCAGCACGTCGGATACCGTCACGGTATCCGATGCGCTCGACAGCTTGTCGCCGACGCGCACGCCGTTTGCATCCAGCGCGTCGTTCGAATAAATCAGCTTGAGGGACTGCGGCCCCGCCGCGCCGTCCACCTTCAAGTCGTTCATCGTCTGGAAGGCCTTCGTCGCCTCCACAGTCTTCTGGTTGAATTTGCCGGTCACATATTTGCTGTTCAGATAGCCCAGCTCGACCAGCCGCTGCTGATATTGGCGCACGTTGTCGCCTTCGCTCTCCCACTGGATCACCGTCGTCATATCCGGCACGGCCGTCGGTGAAACGGTCGTCGAGCCGCCCGACGTGCCGAAATATGCGTTGTAACTCACCGCGTTTCCGCTGTACAGGATGGAGAGCGTGCCGCTGCCCGCCACGCCGTCCGCCTTCAGCCCGTTCGCCTCCTGGAAGAGCTTGACCGCGCGCTCCGTTCCCGAGCCGAACTGCCCGTCCGGCGTGGTGTTCAGATAGCCCAGCGTCGCCAGATAGCGCTGCATCACTTCCACCTGATCGCTCTTGTCGCCGCGCCGCAGCACGGTGTACGCCGTCTCCGGCTGATAGGTCGTCTCCGGCTCGTCGGCGATGTCGTCGTCGGTCGTCTCCGCCGCAACCGCATTGCCGCTGTTCAGCTTGTTCATCGTGCCCTTGCCCGCTATGCCGTCCGCGCCCAGCCCGTTCGCCTTCTGGAAGGCCTTGACCGCCGCCGTCGTCTCGCTGGAATAGCGCCCGTCGATGCGCCCGTTGTAATAGCCCAATTCAAACAGCCGCGCCTGCAAGGTGTATACGTCCTCGCCCGTGTCGCCCTCGCGCATGGTGCCGTTGCCGCTCGGCTCAGCCGTCGCGGCGGCCGGTTTGCAGCTTCCGTTCAGCTTCTTGAGCGTGCTTGCGCCCGCCGTGCCGTCCGCCGTCAGGCCGTTTCGGCTCTGGAACGCCGTCAGCGCGTTCTGCGTCTCCGCGCCGAATACGCCGTCCGCCACGCCGCTCAGATAATTCAGCTCGATCAGCCGCTCCTGCAAGGCGTAAACGTCGTTGCCCGTCATGCCGACCGTCAGCGTGCGCGTTTGATCCGGGTTCGCCGTCGCCACCGGGCTGGCCGCGTATTTCGCGCTGGCGGAATACAGCTTCGTCTGCGTCTGGCTGCCCGCCTGCCCGTCGCCGCTCAGGCCGTTCGCCCGCTGGAAGGCCTTGACCGCGCTGGTCGTCGTCGAGCCGTAAATGCCGTCCACGCCGCCCGCGTAATAGCCCAGCTCGGCCAGCCGCCCTTGCAGCTTGCGCACGTCAAGGCCAGACGCGCCCTCCTTGAGCAGCGTGTAGCCGCTGTCCGACGCGCTCGCGCTGACCGTCTTGGGCTGCGCCGACGCGGAATAGAGCTTGTCCTGCGTGGCGCGGCCGGCGATGCCGTCCGCCGTCAGGCCGTTTCGGCTCTGGAATTCCGTCACGGCGCTCTGCGTGCCGGTGGAGTATTTGCCGTCAATCGTGCCGGTATAATAGCCCAGCTCGGTCAGCCGCGCCTGCAAATCGCTCACGTCGCTGCCCGTCGAGCCGACGCGGAGCACGGGATAACCCGCGTTGTAATCCTGCGTGGAGGTCTGCCAGCTCTGCGCGCCCGGCGCGACGGTCGCCGCCGTTTTGGGCGTCGTCGTCGGCAGGCTGCCGCCGGACCAATCCTCCCACGTGCTCTGGTCGCTGGATTGCCACGTGTCCGGCGTGGGGGTCGGCGTGTTCTGCGGCACAGGGGTCGGCGTATTCGTCGGCAGCGCCTGCACCGTGCCGAACGGAACCGTCCCGTCGCTGATTTGCAGCGGGTCGAGCGTCGGGTCGGGTTGGATGAAGCAGCCCGTCAGGCCGCCCAGCATGCCCGCCAGCATCGCCGCCAGCGCCATTTTTTTGATGTTTCGCTTCACGCTTCCCCCTCCGTTCCGTCAAGAATCGCGTCCACCTCGTCCAGCGACGCGATTTCGTATGCAATCGGCAGGCCCTTGTCGTTTGCCGCGCCCTTCGGGTTGAACCAGCAGGCGTCAATCCCCGCGTTCTTCGCCGCCGCGATGTCGCTGGTCAGCGAATCGCCGAGCATCAGCGCGCGCCGCTTATCCGTCGCCCGCGCCAGCTCCATGCCCTTTTCCAGCATCAGCGGGTTCGGCTTGGCCGCGCCGACCTCCTCGCTGATGACCAGCCCGCTGACATACGGCCTCAGCTCGCTTTGGGCCATGCGTCCGCGCTGCACCTGCGCGATTCCGTTGGTCACAATCACGACCGGGATTTTCGCGCTCCAGCGCCTGACCGCCTCCACCGCGCCATCGAGCGGCACGCTCTGCCGACCCAGCGCCTCAACGAAAGCATCGCACATCCGCTGTGCGTCGCCGTCCCTGTGAATCGCCGCCAGAAACTGTTCAAACCGCCGCACGCGCAGAACGCTCTGCTCGATTTTGCCCTGTTCAAGCAGCTTCCAAAGCGCCTCGTTGATGGCGGAATAGGTCGCCAGCAGCTCCGGCGTAGACGAAAAGCCCATCTCTTCGCAGGCTATGGCAAAGGCGTTTTCCTCCGCCTTGTTGAAATCAAAAAGCGTATTATCCGCATCGCACAGCAGCACGTCGTAGCGCATATCGTTACCTCTCTTGCATCTTTTTTGGGCTTTGCCCCAAACCCCAGCAGGGGAATGATTCCCCTGCACCCTCACTTCGCTTCGCGAAATCAAAGAAGATAAATTGATTGTATCACATTTATGGCATAAAGAAAAGCGGTGCAGGGTTCTTTCCTTCCCCGCGCCGCCGGAAATGATTTCAATTTTGCTCAGTCGTCCCCCAGCAAATCGCTCCGACTGCCGGAGACCAGATCAATATTCTCGTAGCGTTCCTCGTCGTCAATCAGCTCGCTCAGCCCGTGCGCCACGCAGAGATCCGGCTCGTCGGCCAGCGTCGTGCGAATCTTGAGCTGGTCGCTGATGACCCCGTCCAGCCCGAAGAGCTGCGCGCCGCCGCCGCTGAGGGTGATGCCCTCGTCAAAGATATCGCTGGCCAGTTCGGGCGGCGTGCGCTCGATCATCCGGTGCAGCGCGCTCATCAGGTCGCGCAGCGGCTCATCCAGCGCCTCGATCATCTCCTCGGAGGAGACTGTCACCGCGCGCGGCAGGCCGGAAACCAGACTGCGCCCGCAGGCGTCCATCTCCAGCTTCACGCCGCGCATCCGCGCCGAGCCGATGTCGATTTTCAGCTCCTCCGCCGTCCGCGCGCCGATGAGCAGGTTGTGCTTCTTGCGCAGATAGTCGATGATCGCGTCGTCGAACCGGTCGCCGCCGACGTTCAGAATATCCCAGACAATCTGATGGCCGAAGGAAAACACGGATACGTTCGTTCGCCCGCCGCCGATGTCGATGTTCATCCGGCCATACGGCTGGTCGATGCGCATGCCCGCACCGATCGCGGAGGCCACACTCTCGTCCACCGGCACAACGCTGCGCACGCCCGCGTCCACCAGCACATCCACCAGCGTCTGCCGTTCGCTGGGCGCCATGCCGCCGGGCAGCGCCAGCAGCAGCTTGGGGCGGAACGTCGCGCGCTTGCCGATCACCTTGCGCATAAAGTAGCGCAGCATTTTGCTCACCAGATCGAAACTGCGGATTCGCCCGTCGCGCAGCGGCCTTTCCACAATCAGCCCCGCCGGGGTGCGGCCGTACATACGGCGCGCTTCCTCGCCGACGGCGACCACGTTTCGGGTCTGCCTGTCATAGGCCACGTAAGCCGGTTCGCTGAGCACAATGCCCTTGCCCCGCACGACGATGTGCAGGGTCGATGTGCCCAAATCCATGCCCAGTTCATCCACGCCAAACATTCGTTGTTCTCCTTTATGCTTCTATGCTTCGGTCTTCGCGTATCGTCTTTTCGTCGCCTCGCCGCCGCGCAGATGGCGTTCCGCCTTGTTTTTGGCCATCACGGCCGCCACTTCCCGGTGCAGCGGCGCGGACAGGCGCGCAAGCCGCGACTCCATATCCTTGTGCACCGTCGATTTGGATACGCCCAGCACGCTGGCCGTCTTTCTCACCGTAGCGCCCGTCGCAGCGATATATTCCGCCTCGCGCAGCACCCTGCGCTCCATCGCCTGATTCACGCGCATCCCCCCAGACAGTCTCGCTATTCCGGGCTATCCTATGCGGGGATGCGGCTTTTTTCCCTTGCAACCGTTCGCCTATCTTCGCGGCGGTCAAAGCGTCGTCTGCAAGGCAATAACTTTATTATAATAACGCAGCGCGGGGCAATCGTCAAGGTTTGGAGAAGCGCATTTCAAAAACCTCCCCGCGGTCAGGGAGGTTCGTCGATCTTTTTACGCAAAATACCCCAGCGCTTTTTCCTCGTCGCCGTCATAGAGCACGCGCATCAGCGTCAGCCCGCAGGCGGGCGCAGTCTGTCCGAGCAGCAGGCGGTCGCCGGTTGCAATCGCGCGCTCGATGCAGCCCGGCTCGCGCTTCCCTGTGCCGACCTCCATCAGCGTGCCCGCGATGATGCGCACCATGTTGTAGAGGAACCCGTCGCCCAGCACGGTCAGAACCACGTCCTCGCCCTGCCGTTCCACCTGCGCGCGGTAGATCGTGCGCACGGTGCTCTTGGCGACGCTTCCGCTGGCAGCAAACGCGGCGAAATCATGCCGGCCGCAGAGGCTCTGCGCCTCCGCGTGCATCCGCTCCACGTCCATGGGCATGGGCGCGTGCGCCTTGTACTGCCTGCCGATGGCGCAGGCGTGGCGCGCGTTGCAGAATGTGTAGCGGTATACCTTCCCGCAAGCGGAAAACCGCGCGTGGAATCCCTTCGGCGCGAGCATGCTTTCGCGGATGCGGATATCCGGCGGCAGCATGGTGTTGAGCGCGAAGCAGATTTTTTCCGGCGGGATGCGCGTCGCGCTGTCAAAGTGCGCGCACAGACCGCAGGCGTGAACGCCCGCGTCCGTCCGGCTCGAACCGACCACGCCAATCGTTTCGCCCGTCAGCCGCGCGAGCGCTTCTTCCAGCGTCTGCTGCACGCTCGGGCCGTTGATCTGCCGCTGCCAGCCGCTGTACGCCGTGCCGTCGTATTCAATCGTCAGCCGGAAGCGCCTCTGCCCCTCCGGGGGATGGTCCGCCGGGCTGGGGATGTGGCGGCTGGTCAGCCTCAGCTCATCCAAGCAGCCTGCCCTCCGCCACGATGATGATGAGGAACGCCGCCATCGCCAGCGCGCCGTAAAGGTCGAGCTTGGTGTATTTCAGCTCGCGCAGGCGGGTGCGGTGGTCGCCGCCGCGGTAGCAGCGCGCCTCCATCGCCATGGCCAGCTCATTCGCCCGGCGGAAGGAGCTGACGAACAGCGGCACGAGCAGCGGAACCATCGCCTTCGCGCGCTCGATCAGGTTGCCGCTTTCAAAGTCCGCGCCGCGCGCCATCTGCGCCTTTTGAATCTTGTCCGTCTCCTCCAGCAGCGTCGGAATGAACCGCAGCGCAATGGTCATCATCATCGCCAGCTCGTGCGCCGGGAAGTGGATCTTCTCCAGCGGGTGCATGATGCGCTCCAGACCGTCCGTGAGCTGCACCGGGCTGGTCGTCAGCGTCAGCACCGACGTGCCCATCACCAGGAAGACGAGGCGCAGCGCGAAATAAATCGCGTTGCTTAGCGCTTCCTTCGTCAGCGTGAAAAAGCCCAGCGTGAAAATCGGCGTTTCGCCCTGCACAAAGAACAGGTTCAGGATGAACGTGAAGATGATGATGAATCGAAGCGGCTTGACGCCCTTCGCCAGATACGAAAATTTGATGCCCGAAATGCGCACGACGATGTAGAGAAACGCCAGCGCAATCGCGTATCCCGGCAGGTTCGCCACGATGAACACGCCCACGATGTAGAGAATCGTCAGAATCAGCTTCATCCGCGGGTCCATCCGATGAATCACCGAGTTGCCGGGGAAATACTGCCCCAGCGTGATGTCGTTAAGCATGGCGGCCTCCCTTCCCCACGATCGCCTCAACCGCCGCGCGGACTTCTTCAATCTTGTAAATGCCTTCCGGCACGTCAAAGCCCTTTTCGCGCAGCTTCTGCGCCAGCTCGACGGCCTGCGGCACATCCAGCCCGATGGCGCGCAGCTCCTCCCCGCGGGAGAAAATCTCGCGCGGCGTGCCGTCCATCGCGACCTTGCCGTGGTTCATGACGATGACGCGCTCGGCCAGCGCCGCCACGTCGTCCATCGAGTGGCTGACCATCACGATCGTCGCGCCGGATTCGCGGTGCAGATCGCTGATCAGCCCCAAAATCTCCTCTCGCCCCCGCGGGTCAAGGCCGGCGCAGGGCTCGTCGAGCACCAGCGTCTGCGGCTCCATCGCCAAAACGCCCGCAATCGCCACCCTGCGCATCTGCCCGCCGGATAGCTCAAAGACCGAGCGCTGGGCGAGCTTGTCGTAATCCAGCGCGACGCGGCGCATCGCCGTGCGCACCCGGCGGTCGATCTCCGCCTCGTCCAGCCCCAGATTCTTCGGGCCGAAGGCGATATCCTTGGCGACCGTCTCCTCAAACAGCTGGTTCTCCGGGTATTGGAAAACCAGCCCGACGCGGCGGCGGATGGCGCGCCTGTCGGTGCCCTTCTCTGCCAAGTCCATGCCGTCCACCGTGATTTTGCCGCTCGTCGGCAGAATCAGCCCGTTGAGGTGCTGCACCAGTGTGGATTTTCCGCTGCCGGTGTGGCCGATCAGGCCGATGAACTCGCCGTCGTGAATCGTCAGGCTCACGTCGTCGAGCGCCCTCGTCTCATACGGGCCGCCCTGCATGTATACATAGTTCAGATGTTCGATGACAATCGACATACTTCCTCCACCATCTCGTCCACGGTCAGCACATCCGCGCGCACGTCCACCCCGTCCGCCCGCAGGCTGTGCGCCAGATCGGTCATCGGCGGCACGTCAAGCCCCAGCGCGCGCACCTTGTCCACCTTCGTGAAGACCTCGCGCGGCGTGCCGTTCATGGCGATCCGCCCGTCGTCCATCACGATCATGTAATCGGCCGTCGCCGCCTCGCTCATGTAGTGCGTGATAATCACCACGCTGATGCCTTCCTCCCGGTTCAGCCGGTGCACGGTGTTCATCACCTCGCGCCGCCCGCTCGGGTCGAGCATCGCCGTCGATTCGTCCAGAATAATCACGTCCGGCTTCATCGCCAGCACGCCCGCGATGGCGACGCGCTGCTTCTGCCCGCCGGAGAGCATGTGCGGCGCTTTTTTGGCGTATTGGCTCATGCCGACAGCCCGGAGCGCGTCGTCGATGCGCACGCGGATTTCCTTGGGCGGCACGCCGTTGTTTTCAAGGCCGAAAGCCACGTCCTCCTCCACAACCGTCGCGACGATCTGGTTATCCGGGTTCTGAAAGACCATGCCCGCGTGCTGACGGATATCGAAGACGAGGTCATCGTCCTTCGTGTCCATCCCGCAGACCCAAACCGTGCCGCTTCCCGGCACATACAGCGCGTTGAAGAGCTTGGCCAGCGTCGATTTACCGCTGCCGTTGTGGCCGAGAATCGCCAGGAACTCGCCCTTCTTCACGCGCATGCTCACCTCATCGACCGCGTTCTTCTCCGCTTCCGGGTAACGGTAGCAGAGGCTGCTGGCGATGATGCGGTTTTCCTCAACATTTGTCACCGATTTATCCTCCATACGGGTACATTCTGTTTTGCGTCTTATAACTCCCTCAGTCAGCTTCCTCGAAGAGGGAGCTCTTATTTTCGCAGAGCATGAAATTTCTGCTGAATATACCTCCCTCTTCGAGGGACATCGAATCTGTTGCCGCCTGTGGCGGAAACAAACAAATGAGATGCCGAAGGTTGGCACGCCGAAGGCGTGACGGAAGGAGTTCACCCCCCAAGGCGTAACGGAAGGAGACAAAAAACGGCACCCAAAGAACATGTCCTTGGGCGCCGTGAAAGCATAGCAAAAATCCTTGCCGTCTTCTTCCATCCAGACTATACTGTCGGTTTCGGAATTTCGCCGAATCGAAAGCCGCTTTGGCTCGTCGCGGACTATACCGCCGGTCGGGAATCTCACCCCGCCCCGAAGACGGATTGATTATAGCATAAAACCCTTCAAAAGAAAAGAGGAAATTGTTATTGATTAAACGTGACGACCTCTTCCTCCGGCGGTTCGCACGGCTCGAGCTTGGTGACGTAGAGCACCGGGCCGACGCCCTTGTACTGCGTCCGCTCCTCGGCCTTCACCTCGGCGGTAATCATCTGCCACGTCTTCGGCTCGGGCATCGTCAGCCCGTTCGCCTTGGCGATAAAGCCGACGAAGCGCACGTCCTCCGCGCAGCAGACCATGCCCATCCGGCCGGGAACAAACTCGTCCTTGCCGATGTTGCGGCCGCGGTAGATATAGCCCTTAAACCGCACAGTCTTTCCGTCGTATTCCTCCGGGTTTTCGGAAGCGTCCAGATAGAAGATACCGAACTGATGATCCTCGATCTCGACGATCGGCGCGTCCATGTCGTAGGGCGGCGGCATTCCCGCGCCGTAATCCTCGCTCGTGCCGTCGTCGTTTTCGAAGTAGAGGGACGCCTGCGGGTTCATGCTGCGCACGTTGCGGTCGCGGATGAGCTGGCGGGTTTCCTCCGTCGCGCGGTTGAAAACCACCATGTCCGCGTCCGTGATGTGCTGAAGCATCCGCTGCCCCATGTTCTTGGCATACAGGTCAAACGTCTCGGCGTTCACCGTCGTGATGATCTGGTAGATTTCCAGCACCTTCGGCGTGCGTTCAATCGCCGCGTCGAGATCCCACATGCCGTTCATCTCGACGATCACGCGGTCGGGGTGGTGCTTGCGCACAAACGCGCGCAGCGTGTCGCCGTTGTATTCGTCCTCGTCCTCGATGCACTCCACGACGCTGTGCGTCTTCTTGAGCATATCGGGTTCGTATTCCGTCTCGCCCTCTTCGCACTGGATAATCAGCGTGCTCTCGTCGCGCGTGAATCCGGGATCCTGCAAAACGCTGGCGATGAAGGACGTTTTGCCGCTTTCAAGGAAACCGGCAAACATGTAAACCGGAATGGCCATTTCGTTCCTCCGATCAGGCGACGCCGAACAGGCTCGCCAGCTTCTCGTCCACGAGCTTGCTGCCGATCACGCACAGGCGGCCGGTGTAATCCGCCGGGCCCTTGCGGATGTTCTGCTCGCCCGGCGTGTAGTCAAAGTGAATCCAGCCGCCGTCGGTGCAGGGCACAATGCCCTTCGCGCGCAGCACAATGCCGTACTCGCCGCCGTCGAGCTTGGAGAGCATCGCGGAAAGCTCGTCCTCGCCGAACTTGCGCACCGTTTCCTTGCCCCAGGAGACGAATACCTCGTCCGCGTCGTGGCCGTGGTGATGGTGGTGATGGCCGCAGCTGCACACGCCGTGCTCGTCGTAGTGATGGTGATGCTCGTGCTCGTCATGCGCATCGTGGTCGTGATGATGCTCGTGCTCGTCATGCTCATCGTGGTCGTGATGATGCTCGTGCTCGTGCTCGTGCTCGTCGTGATCGTGATGATGGTGGCAGCACTCGCCGTGCTCATCGTGGTCGTGATGATGCTCGTGCTCGTCATGCTCTTCGTGATCGTGATGATGGTGGCAGCACTCGTCGTCGTCATCGTCGTCGTCATGGTGCTCGGCCATCACCGTCGCCAGCATGTCCTCGGCGAGGCTGTGGTCATCCTGCATCGCCGCGAGGATCGTCTCGCCGCTGATGTCGTCCCACGGGGTCGTGATGATGCGCGCCTTCGCGTTGTGCTCGCGCAGCAGCGCGACGACGGCCTCCAGCTTCTCCTGACTCATGCCCTGCGTGCGGCTGAGCAGAATCGTGCCGGCGTATTCAATCTGGTTGAGGAAGAACTCGCCGAAGTTCTTGACGTACATGCGGCACTTGCCCGCGTCCGCGACGGTCACAAAGCTGCCCATCTCGGCCTCCGGGATGTCCTTTTCCACGCCCTCGACCGCGCGGATCACGTCGGAGAGCTTGCCCACGCCGCTCGGCTCGATCAGGATGCGATCCGGGTGATACTGGTCGATCACCTTGCGCAGCGCCTCGCCGAAGTCGCCCACCAGCGAGCAGCAGATGCAGCCGGAGTTCATCTCCGTCACCTCGATGCCGGCCTCCTTCATAAAGCCGCCGTCAATGCCGATCTCGCCGAATTCGTTTTCAATCAGAACGACCTTCTCGCCGGAAAGCGCCTCTTTAAGCAGTTTCTTGATCAGCGTCGTCTTGCCCGCGCCAAGAAAGCCGGAAAAAATATCAATTTTCGTCATGGTAAGCATCTCCTTATGGGTTTACATTTAGGGCTGCGGGGAAACGCCTGGGACGCTGTCCCAAGCTCTGCCAGAAATCTGAGGTTCTTGGCACACCCGCCCGATTCCAAAAGCATATTGTACACCGTTTTTTCGGAAAATACAAGGATTTCAGCCGAAAAAACAAAGTTGGTCAAATTGCGCTCGTTTTCTCTTTTTCGCTGTCCGCGCGTCAGATTCGCGCCGCGCCGGTTTCCCGCGCCGCCTTCGCCACCGCCTCGGCAACCGCCGGGCCGACGCGCTTATCAAACGCCTTGGGGATGATGTAATCCGCGCTCAGTTCGTCCTCGGCCACAAGACCCGCAATCGCGTAGCTCGCCGCGACCTTCATCGCCTCGTTGATGTCCTTGGCGCGGCAATCGAGCGCGCCGCGGAAAATGCCGGGGAACGCCAGCACGTTGTTGATCTGGTTTTTGTAGTCGCTGCGGCCGCTGCCGACAACCGCCGCGCCCGCCGCCAACGCCTCGTCCGGGTGGATTTCCGGAACGGGGTTCGCCATCGGGAACACGCACGCGCCCGCGTTCATGCTCGCGACCATCTCGCGCGTCACCACGCCCGGCGCGCTCACGCCGATGAACACATCCGCCCCGCGCATCGCGTCGGCCAGCGTGCCGGTGATGCGGCGCGGGTTCGTCCGGCGGCTCATCTCCTCGTGCGCCGGGTTCAGCCCCTCCATGCCCTCGCAGAGGATACCGAACCGATCCACCATGATCAGATCCTTCACGCCGAGGTTCATCAGGTGCTTGCCGATGGCCACGCCCGCGCTGCCCGCGCCGTTGATGACCACCTTCGCCGTTTCCATCGTCTTGCCGACGACCTTCAGCGCGTTGAGCAGCGCCGCCGCGACGACGACGGCCGTTCCGTGCTGATCGTCATGGAAAACGGGAATATCGCAGATTTCCTTCAGCCTGCGCTCGACCTCAAAGCAGCGCGGCGCGGCGATGTCTTCCAGATTGATGCCGCCGAAGCTGCCGGAAATCAGGTAGATCGTCCGCACCAGCTCGTCCACGTCCTTCGTGCGCACGCACAGGGGGAAGGCGTCCACGCCCGCGAATTCCTTGAAGAGCACACACTTGCCCTCCATCACCGGCATGCCCGCCTCCGGGCCGATATCGCCCAGACCGAGGATCGCCGAGCCATCCGTGATGACGGCGACCATATTCGCCCGCCGCGTGAGCAGATAGCTCTTTTCATAATCGTCGCGAATCGCGAGGCACGGCTCGGCCACGCCCGGCGTATACGCGAGAGAGAGTTCTTCGCTGTTGGTGACATGGGCGCGCGGCGTGATTTCGATTTTCCCCTGCCACTCATAGTGCTTTTTCAATGCTTCCTGCTTGATATCCATAAAAGAACGTCCTTTCTTGGGGCGCTGCCCCAAATGTTCCCGACGTCCCCCATCATACTTGAATCGTCCAAAAAAATCAATCCCGTTCGGCAGGAAAAAAGCGTGAAATCATCGAAATGTTTTCAAGGTATGGTGTTTAGGAGGTTATCTATGAAACTCACTCGCCAGCAGGTGCTCGATCTGCTCGTTCGCGCCGAGGCCGCCGGTCTTCTGCCCGCCGATGGGCCGACCTCGCTGTTCATCGCCCAAAAGCGCGGGGCTCCCCTTCAGCTCGCGGTCGCCGCGGCGGATTCCAAAATCGTCGTCCGGCAGAGCCGCCTGCCCTTTTCGCGTCCCCTCGTCTTTTCCAGAGCGGAACTGGCGCACCCCTGATTCTACATTCGATTTTATAATTGGAGGTTCTACCCATGAGCAATTTTGAATTTTATACGCCCACCCACGTCTATTTCGGCCGCGATACCCAGCGGCAGGTCGGCGACCTCGTCCGCGCGCAGGGCTGCAAAAAGGTTCTGGTTCATTTCGGCGGCCAGAGCGCGCGCCGCAGCGGCCTGCTCGATCAAATCGAAGCGTCCCTCGATGCGGCGGGCGTCGCGCACGTCCAGCTCGGCGGCGTCGTCCCCAACCCGCATCTGTCCCTCGTCTATCAGGGTATCGACCTGTGCAAAAAAGAGGGCGTTGATTTCATCCTCGCCGTCGGCGGCGGCAGCGTCATCGACTCCGCCAAGGCCATCGGCTACGGCCTGTGCATGGATGGCGACGTGTGGGATCTGTACGATCACACGCGCAAGGCGGAGGGCTGCACGCCCATCGGCGTGGTGCTGACCATCGCCGCCTCCGGCAGCGAAATGAGCAATTCCTCCGTCATCACCAAGGAGGAAGGCGGCGTCAAGCGCGGCTATAACGACGAAATCTGCCGCCCGAAGTTCGCCATTATGAACCCGGAGCTGACCATGACCCTGCCGGATTACCAGACCGCCTGCGGCTGCACCGATATCCTCATGCACACCATGGAGCGCTATTTCACGCAGGGCGATTCTCTGGAAATCACGGACAGCATCGCCGAGGGGCTTCTGCGCACCGTCATGGCGCAGGCCGTCATCCTCCGCGACGATCCCAAGAATTACGACGCGCGCGCCGAGGTCATGTGGGCGGGCAGCCTCTCCCACAACGGCCTGACCGGCTGCGGCCACAGCGAAAGCGACTTCGCCTCCCACCGTCTGGAGCACGAGCTGGGCGGCATGTTCGATGTGGCGCACGGCGCGGGGCTCGCCGCGGTCTGGGGGAGTTGGGCGCGCTATGTCTACAAGAACTGCCTGCCGCGCTTCGTCCGCTTCGCGCGCAACGTCATGGGCGTGGAGGCCGGTCTGTCCGATGAAGAAACCGCCCTTCGCGGCATCGAGAACATGGAGGATTTCTTCCGCTCCATCCACATGCCCACCAGCCTCAGCGAGCTGGGCGTTCATCCCACCGAGGCGCAGCTCTGCGAGCTGGCGCGCAAGTGCAAGATTGCCGTCGGCGGCCTGCTCGGTTCCGCCAAGCGTCTGGATGAATCCGACATGCTGGCAATCTACAAGATGGCCAATCGCTGATCTTTGTTCGCCCCGCCGGGGTCTGTAAGGCGCCAAGCTTCCGCTCACGCGGGTGATTTATCGCAATTTTCCATATACAAAAAAGGGAAGCCGTTCCGCGCGGCTTCCCTTTTTAATGATTCGCTTAAAATTTATTCGCCCAGAATTCTCGCCTTGCTCAGCGGGAAGACCACGCAGCGCACATGCCCCTTAATCATCTTGCGCTCCAGCGCGCCGACCATCGGGCTTCGGCTGTCCTTGCTGTTGTTGCGGTTGTCGCCCATCACGAAATAGTGCCCCTCCGGCACGGTGAACGGCCCGAAGTCCGTCTCGTTGGGCGTCATGTCGAACTGCTGCTCGATGTGCTCGCCGTTCACATACAATTCGCCTTTTTTCAGCTCAATCGTTTCGCCCGGCAGGCCGATCACGCGCTTGACGCGATACATGCCGTCGTCCGCGTTCGGGTAATCGCAGATCACGATGTCAAACCGCTCCGGGTCGCCCATCAGATAGTCAAACTTCGTCGCGATCATGAATTCGCTGTCTTCCAGCGTGTTGAGCATCGAGCTGCCGTCCACGCGAACCGGCTCAAAGATGAACGTGCGCACGACGAACGCCAGCGCCGCCGCCACAACGAAAACCATCACCCATTCAAAAATCTCGCGCTTCAAGCTCTTTTTGGGCTTTTCCTTTTTCTTCTTGTTCTTCTTTTCCTGCTCCATGAAAAAATGCGCCTCGTTTCCTTGAATTTTTAGTCCGTCTCGTTGGTGCCGCGAATCGGCTCCTTCGCGTGCTCAATCACCTTTTTCATGCGCTTGGTGAAATCCGCGCGATCCATCATCACAATGCGCCCGCAGCCCGAGCAGCGGATTTTGATGTCCGCGCCCACGCGGATCACCGTCCATTTGTCGCTGCCGCAGGGGTGGGTCTTGCGCATCTGCACCAAATCGCCCAACTGCAATTCGTCCATGCCTGCCGCCTCCTTTTGTGCGTCACCGCCCATTATAGCAGGGGCTTTTCCGCTTTTCAAGCATAAACCTCCGGCGGCAGAACCATTATACGCGCGTCGCGCCGAATTGTCAATTATATTTTGCTTTTTGCCAAATTTACCCGTCTCTTATTCCGGATCGATTCGGTGGATTCTCTCGCGCAGCCGCATCATCTTTTCATCCGTCTGGTGGATCACGTCGGCACATTCCCGCAGCTCCCGCATGATGGCCTCGCTGTCCTCCACCTGCTTTTTATACTGCATGTCGTGGTCGAGCGTCGCCCAGAAGTCCATCGCAATCGTGCGGATCTGGATTTCGCAGCGAACAGGCCGCACCTTGTCGCTGAAATACACCGGGATTTCGACGATCAGGTGATAGCTCCTGTATCCGTTGTCCTTCGGCGCTTTGATGTAGTCCTTGACCGTGATGATCCGAACGTCCTTCTGCCGCGCCAGCATCCGCGCGATTTCATAGATGTCGTCGATGTACGCGCACAGCACGCGAATCCCCGCGATATCCGACAGGTGCTGCGTCATGTTGTCCACCGTTACCTCAAGCCCCATCTTCTTGAGCTTTCGCGCGATGGAGGACGGCTTTTTCAGCCTGCTCTCGATAAACTCGATCGGGTTTCTCCGATACCGCACCGTCATATCCTTGGAGAGCACCTCCAGCTTGGTGCGCATCTCCAAAATCGCGCAATGGTAGCGCATCATCGCTTCCTGATAGAGCGCCTCCTGGGCAAAAACGTGCTCGCTGTCGGATGGAATGATATCCGTATCAATGGCCGTCGGGCCCCTTAATTCGTTATTTCTCATGGTCTTGCTCACCTTTACAGGCATTGTCGCCCATTTTTTTGATACGATAATTGTAACATATTTTCACCCGTCTGTCTATCCGCTCTTTCCCTCGGTCATTTCCTCATTTTTTGCGTGCGCCGCCCGCTTTGCAGTTGACGGGGAAACAAAGGATTTGATAAAATGATGATATCATCATCGATTCAGATTTGAAAAGAGTGAAATCGGCTGCCATGAACGGATATTATCTGGTTTTAACCACCATTGATCTTTTTGTTTTGAGCTTTATGGGACTCCTTACAAGGTTGAGCGAGTCCCTGAATAAGAAGCAAAAGCGGGGATTTTTTCTGGCGTTTGCGCTGATTGCCGGTATTTCCGCGATGGAAATGGTGACGCTCGCGGTAGACGGCGCTCCGGCAAAATATCGGTGGCTGAACATCACCTCCAATTTTCTGGGGTTCGGCCTGTCTCCGGCGGTGGCCATCTGTCTGGTGTATGTGCAGGATAAGAAATCCGCGCCCCGTCAGAAGCTTCGGTTCGCAGTGGGCTGCGAAATCGCCTATTTGCTGTTTCTCGCCCTTTCCATCCCCTTTGGAACGGTGTTTTCCGTGAGTGCGGACAATGTATATGCCCGCGGAAAGCACTTTCACATCTATATCGCGGTGTATTTTGCGGCGATTTTTTACCTGTCCCTGTCCACCATCCTGACGGCGCGGGCGTTTCAGAATCGAAGCAGAGCCCTGATCTATCCCCTGATCGTGTTTCTGACGGCGGAAACCATTGTTCAGGTTGCAATGCCGGATCTGCGCGTCACCTGGCTGTGCGTCACGCTGCTGGCGGTGCTGTACTACATCTACTGCACTGAGATGTGGAATCAGCTGGACGCGCTCACCGGTCTGCTGAACCAGAGCAGCTATCTGCACCGCACAGCGGAAATGACCCGGCGGGGCGGGATGCTGGTTGTGTTCGATGTGGATCACTTCAAGCACATCAACGACCGCTACGGTCATTTACAGGGGGATGTGTGCCTTGCGGAGATTGCGGACTGCATCAAAAAAGCCTATGCCTCCTGCGGTTACTGCTACCGGATTGGCGGCGACGAGTTTTGCGTGCTGCTGAAGGATGTGCAGCAGGAAGCGGCCTGCGCTCAGGAATTCCTGCGCCGCTTGGAGGAACGGCGGCAGACGATCGCCTTCCTGCCCACGGTCTCCCTTGGCGCCGCCGCGCTTTCCGGCGAGAACATGGAAAAGGTCAAGGAACAGGCTGACCGCCAGATGTACCGCCATAAAAAGAACGCCCGCCCGTCGGCAGACGTCTAAACATCGCAATGCCCGCGTTATTCCGTTTTCGCTTTATCGCCCGCAGGGAATATCCTATAATGGAATCGTACCATTTCACATGCCGAGGGAGAATCGTTTATGCCGCCGATTACCGTGATGATTAAGCCCGTATCCGGCGCCTGCAACATGCGGTGCCGTTATTGCTTCTATGCCGACGAAATGAAGCGCCGCGAGGTTGCCGTATCCCCCCGCATGAGCGACGCGCTGCTCGACGTCACGGTGCGGCGCGTCATTCGCTCCGCCGATTCCGCCGTGCATTTTTTGTTTCAGGGGGGCGAACCCACGCTGATCGGCCTCCCTTTTTTTGAGCGGCTCGTTCAGCTTGAGCGGAAATACAACACGCGCGCCCTTCGCATAACCAACGCGGTGCAGACCAACGGCTATGATCTTTCCGACGAAATGATCGCCTTCTTTGCCAAAGAACATTTTCTCGTCGGCGTATCGCTGGATGGAACGGCGCAGACGCATGACCTGATGCGCCCCGACGCAGCAGGTCGCCCTACCGCGTCCATCGTCCGCAAGACCATTGAGCGCCTGCGCGAGACCGGCGTAAGCGTCAACGTGCTGTGCGTCGTCAACGGCGAAGTGGCCAAGCGTCCGTCCGAGGTCTTTGATGCGCTCGCTCCGTATGAATACATCCAATTCATCCCCTGTCTCGACGGCCTTGACGGGCAGACGCGGGATTACTCCCTGAGCGGCGAAGCCTATCTCGCCTTTCTGAAAGAAACCTTTGATCGCTACCATCTGGCTTACACCGAGGGACGACCCGTCTCCATCCGCAATTTTGACAACTGGATCGCCATGCTCATGGGCATGCCGCCGGAAAACTGCGCGATGGTCGGGCGCTGCGGCCCGAGCCTCGTCATCGAAAGCGACGGAAGCGTCTATCCCTGCGATTTCTACGCGCTGGACGTCTGGAAGCTCGGCAGCATTTCCGACGATTCTCTCCGTCGAATGCTCACGGGCGAGCGGGAACAGGCTTTCCTCGCGGAATCTCTGCCCATCCCCTCAGCCTGCCGCGCATGCCGTTGGTATTCCCTGTGCCGCAACGGCTGCAAGCGCGAACGTGTTCCTGAAACCGGGCTGAACCGCTGGTGCGGCGTACACGCTTCATTCTTTGAATATGCCTATCCCCGTATGCGGGAAATGGCTGAAGCGCTCCAAAAAACAGACTAAGGAGCTGTCAAGCTTAAACCGAACATTTCAAGAAACAAATATCTAAGCATTTTGGAATATGGGGCTTTGCCCC
>OKRW01000713.1_pt1 | contig 32036 bp, 28 predicted proteins | sample 1601151 | NCBI WGS metagenome assembly OKRW01 (sample SAMEA3541471, study PRJEB24748) | human gut metagenome | biome: human gut; feature: human-associated habitat; material: faeces | place: China | collected 2012 | reverse complement strand
CCACCTGTTGCTATAATTGCGTACATATGGCACCTCCTATTATCATTACTCGCCAATTACGGTGTCTGCAAAATAATTTTGCAAGACTTTAAAACCTCATTGTGCGGCATACCTGTATATATTAGCATATGATTTTTCAAAAATCAAGTCTTTTTCCAAAAATTCAAAAATAATTTTCAACGCTTATCAAAAACTGCAGAACCGTTCACAATTAATGTGTAATTATAATCCCAGTAATTTTACTGCTGTCCCAGCAAAAATCTGATTTCGTTCTTCCTCTTCCAAAGGCATTTCCTTCAAAATCTCTACAAACTTTTTCTGATCTGCCCACGGAGAATCAGTTCCAAACACAATCCTGTCTGCACCGTGTTCGCGTACCATACGAAGAAACTGTTCTTGTGGCATACGGTCAAGAATCACACCTGTATCGAAATAAACATTTCTTCCAACCAGCCGTTCTTCCACCTCACTCCAGAGTTCATTACCACCCATGTGCGCAAGCACCAGTTTCTCTGGTTCCACTTCATTCAATACTTCTTCTGCCATGGCCGGCGTGCAGTGTATATTATCCGGACACTTCGGATCTTGACCTGCATGCACGCTGATTATCAGTCCAAGCTCAGTAGCATAGGAAATAATTCTCTTATAACGGATATCGTTAAAATAAGTATCCTGATAATCCGGATGAAGTTTGATTCCTTTCATGCCCATATCCTGGATCTGTCTCAGTTCTTCTTTATAATTCTCACTTTCCGGATGCAGACTTCCAAAAGAAATGAGTGTCCCTTCCTGAAAATGTGTTGCAAATTCATTGATCGTATGAAACTGACCTGGTCTGGTTGCAATCGGAAGCACAATAGAATGATCAATACCTGCCTGTTTTGTAGATTCTTTTAGCCCTTTCCATGTTCCATCGGTAAACGGATTCATGTCACCGCCTGTCTTTGACAGGAAATCAATCGTTCTTGCAGCAATTTTATCTGGAAACATATGCGTGTGAAAATCTATGATCATAGTTTCTCCTTTAAATTCTTGTATTTACAAAAATGTCATAAATTGCTTTAATTGCTGCATCAAAATCGTGATTTCTCACACCAATGATAATATTCAGCTCACTGGAGCCCTGATCGATCATCTTTACGTTAACATTTGCATGTGCCAGTGCTGAGAATATTCTTCCGGAAGTTCCTCTTGTAGCACGCATACCGCGTCCTACAACCGCGATCAGCGCAAGATCTGATTCCAGTTCCAGGAAATCCGGTTCAACTGCACGATGGATTCCCGCAATCACTTTCTGCTCTCTCTCGGCAAATTCGTCCTGATGAACGAAAATTGTCATAGTGTCAATTCCAGATGGCATATGTTCAATAGAAATTCCATTATCTTCAAATACTGTCAGAACTTTACGACAGAACCCTACCTCTGAGTTCATCATGGCTTTTTCAACTGTAATGGAGGCAAAATCCTTCTTACCAGCCACACCAGTGATCGTAAATCTCGGTTTCTGACATGTTGCTTCAACAATCAGAGTTCCCTTGTCTTCCGGAGCATTAGTATTCCGGATGTTGATTGGAATTCCTTCTCTTCTTACAGGGAAGATTGCGTCTTCATGAAGAACTGTTGCACCCATGTAAGACAACTCACGAAGCTCTCTGTAAGTAATCACGTCGATTGCCTTTGGATTCTTGATAATACGCGGATCTGCAATCAGGAAACCTGATACGTCTGTCCAGTTCTCATACATATCTGCATGTACTGCTCTTGCTACGATAGAACCTGTAATATCAGATCCTCCTCTGGAAAATGTATGGATTGTTCCGTCCGGATTAGATCCATAGAATCCAGGAATGACTGCCCGCTCTGTATGCGCCAGTCTCTCGGATAATACTTCGTTTGTCTTCTCAGCGTCAAATTCTCCTTCTTCATCAAAGAAAATGACTTCAGCTGCATCAATAAATTCATATCCCAGATAAGCTGCCATGATAATACCATTCAGATATTCTCCTCTGGAAGCAGCGTAATCTCTCCCGATCTTTTTGCTGAAATTTTCCCGGATCGTCTTAAATTCATCGTCCAGAGAGATCGTAAGCTCCAATCCATTAATAATAGAATCATATCGATCTTTGATAACTTTCAGGATTTCTTCAAAATCCTCTTCTCTGTCATCATCTAAAATTGCCTGTCCGTAACATTTATACAAAAGGTCTGTCACTTTTGTGTCACCAGAATGACGCTTTCCAGGCGCTGACGGAACCACATAACGTCTTGTCTCTTCTTTTCGGATAATAGCTCCTACTTTTTTGAACTGAGCAGCACTGGCCAGTGAACTTCCTCCGAATTTTACGACCTTTATCATCTTTTTTGTATTCCTCCACATAACATAATCTAGTAATGCTGAATAATTTATCATCCTATGAAAAAACTATCTTCTGATATATTACCTTATTTTTCAAGCATCTGCAATGGAATATCTGTATTAAATACGACTCCACTTATGCCCACCTTTCGTGCACCTTCCACATTTTCAGGTCTGTCATCAAAGAACAGTGCCTGTTCCGGAACGATTTTATAACGCTTCAGAAGTATCTCATAAATCTTTGGATCCGGCTTCATACATTTCTCTTTCCAGGAAAATACCCCTCCGTCAAATGTTTTCAAAAAGCTTAATTGCTCCTCTGACTGACAGTACATTTCGTCGGAATAATTGGACAGATAGTACATTTTCATTCCTTTTTCACGAATATACGAAAGCCAACGTTCTGTTACCGGATACGGGACAATGGCCGCGCCAAATCCTTCGAACACTTTGCGGATATCTTCTTCAATTTCCGGATCATTTTCAATAAACGAGTCAAGCCACTCCTGTGTCGTGTAAAGTCCAGAATCACCTTTATCCCAGTCATCACTGCGAAATACTGCATCTGCTACACGGTCAAACATCGTACCTTCATAGCCAAGATCATGAAGATAGTCCTCCCACGCAAAATGTATCAATACATTTCCAATATCAAAAATTACGGTATCAATATTTTCTGTCAGATAGTTATCCATAATTATCTCTCCTTCTTTCAAGAATACCTCGCAAAAAAACCGCTGTTAATCTTTATGAATAACGTCAGCAAACTGTGCGTTTACGGCTTTTGCAAGATCTTCAGGCAACAAAGTCAATTGCATGCCCAGCTTTCCACCGCTGACATGCATATGATCCAGTTCTTTTGCATCTTCCTGGATCACTGTTGGAAACTGTTTCTTCATTCCGATTGATGTACAGCCTCCCCGCACATATCCAGTCACCTTTGTCAATTCTTTCAGATGAAGCATCTCCAGCGATTTTTCACCTACAACTTTTGCAGCCTTTTTAAAATCAATTTCTTCCTCGATAGGAATAACAAAGACATAATGCCCTCCGCTTTTTCCTGTTGTTACCAGTGTCTTGTATACATATTTATGATCATACCCTAACTTGTCCGCAGTCTCAATACCGTCTGAAAATTCATCACATTCATATTCTTCATATTCATATGGGATCTTCATACGATCCAACATACGCATGGCATTTGTCTTTACTTCTTTTTTACTCAAGTCAATCACTCCTTGTCTTATTCAAAAATGTCCTCGTCATTCCTGCTGTAAAAAACACGTCAAACTACTCTTTCTAACTAAGAACAGACCATCGGTGTCCCAAGTGCCTCAAGGGGCACCAGTTTTCCAGCCTCGTCCCTTGCATATACATCGAGGCGATTATAGAACAACGGTGCATCTTCCTGCCCAATATATTTCAGAAATGTTTCCATTACAAGATCTGGTTTCAAGTTCTGTTCGCTACCAGTTGCCAGATATAGATATATATAATCTTCCTTTATTTCTGACCCGTAAATCATCGGCTTAATATCAACTTCTTTTTCGCTCTTCTTTGTCTTCTTCCAAACCAAAATCTGCTCCTGACTTAAGAACTCCTCCCAGGATTCTTTCCATTCAGACGGAATATTTCTTCGAACATCAGAACTCTTTCCTGATTCCAGTAAAAACACCTGATAATCGGAGGCTGCCGTAATCGTCATACCACTGGCCTTTTTCTCCTCGGAAATCTGCACCATACTTACCATCTCAATTCCTTCTACGCTGACTGCATTCATTCGGGCCACCGCTTCTTTTGAATCAATCGGCTCTGTCAATTCAATATCCAGATATTCTCCGTCACTGGTAAGGCCGATTCCTAGTGGCTGAGCAAATGACATGATCATATGCGGACTGTATCCGCCGCTGAACGCGATCGGTATGTCTGCCCGGCGCATCACTTTTTGAAAGAAACGCATAACATCCAAATGTCCGATAAATTTCATACATCCGTATTTTCGAAATTTAATTCTTGCCTTCAACACAGACACCTCCTCCCCATCTTGCGGCACCACAGCCGGAACACTGCATTCTGCAGTTCGGTGTTACTTCTCCTTTCATAGCTTTGTCCCATTCTTTTCTCAAGAATTTTTTCGTAACACCAATATCAATGAAATCCCACGGGAACACTTCATCTTCATAGCGTTCTCGTAAATTGTAAAATCCAATATCAATTCCAGTATTTTCAAATGCCTGCATCCATTTATCATTGTCGAACTGATCACTCCAGGAATCGTAAATAGCTCCCAGACGATATACTTCCTCAATCAGTTTTCCGACCTTTCGGTCGCCTCTGGCAAGGATACCTTCCAGAACAGTCACTTCTGCATCATGCCAGTTGTACTTCAGACTCTTACGGTTAAGCTGATCTTGAAATGCATGTTTCACAATGGCAGCTCTTGCAATATATTCTGTATTTTCATACATCGGCGCCCACTGGAATGGAGTGAACGGTTTCGGAATAAAGAAAGAACTACTGGCTGTGATCTGACATTTTCCATTGCGCTGATCCTTTGGAATCTCATAGTAGCGTCTCGCAATTTTATCTGCCAGAACCGCAATCTCTTTCATATCTTCTTCAGTTTCCGTCGGAAGCCCAAGCATAAAGTAAAGTTTTACCTTGTTCCAGCCCCCGTCAAATGCCTGTCCTGCACCACCGAGAATATCCTCTTCCGTAAGTCCTTTATTAATCACATTCCTCATTCTCTGGGAACCAGCCTCCGGTGCAAATGTCACACTGCTTTTCTTAATATCCTGGACACGTTCCATAACATCCAGAGAAAAGGCATCAATTCGAAGAGACGGCAGAGAAATATTGATCCCTTTTCCTTTGAATTCGTCGATCAGGAAGTTTACAAGCTCCTTTAGCTGACTGTAATCACTGGAACTTAAGGAACTAAGTGAAATCTCTTCATGCCCGGTGCTCTTTAACATCTTATAAGCATACTGTTTCAAAACCTCTACATCTTTTTCTCTGGTCGGACGGTACAACATTCCTGCCTGACAGAAGCGGCAGCCTCGGATACAGCCACGCTGGATCTCAAGTACAACACGGTCCTGCGTCGCACGAATAAATGGAACGACCGGATTCTCCGGGTAGACAGCCTCACTCATATCCATTACAAGCTGCTTCTTGATCTTTTCTTTTGCATTTGGATGATTCGGTACAAATGAATCAATCGTGCCATCTTCTTTATATGTTACATCATAAAACGCCGGAACATAGATACCTTCTACCTCTGCAGCTTTTGCCAGATAATCCCATCTGCTTCCACCATTTTTCTTATTTTCTTTGTAAATATCTAAGAGCTGGTCATAAACCGTTTCTCCTTCACCGATATAAAACATATCAAAAAATTCTGCAATTGGTTCCGGATTATAGGTGCAAGGACCGCCGCCAATTACAATTGGATCATCCTCCGTCCTATCTTTCGCGTGAAGCGGAATTCCACTCAGATCCAGAATCTGCAAAATATTCGTATAGCACATTTCGTACTGGATTGTAATACCGAGAAAATCAAACTCTTTCACTGGATCCTGAGATTCCAATGCAAAAAGAGGAATATGTTCCTCGCGCATCACCTTGTCCAGATCTACCCACGGAGAATAGACACGCTCACACCACACATCCTCACGGCGGTTGAACATGTCATAAAGAATCTGGATGCCAAGATGGGACATTCCAATTTCGTAGACATCCGGGAAACACATAGCGAACCTGACATCTACCTTTTCCGGGTCTTTCATGACCGAATTATACTCGCCTCCGATATAACGGGCAGGTTTTTCGATTTTTAGTAATATTTCATCGTTTAAAGCAAGTTTTCTCATTAAATCTCCTCGATTCTTTATGCAATATACACAAAGAAATTCTTACTGTTTTTTCTTGTAAAATCGTAAATTTTCGTTGTTTTTTGTAACTGTTTTTTTGCTGTATTTTAGTCTATTCTAGGGTGAAAATCGTAAATTACTACAAAACTTCCAAAATCCTAAGCACTGACTGACGTTTAGTAATGGTTAACAATATATAATAATATATGGTAATCAGATAATAGTCAATTAAATTCGATTGCATATTTTTCCACATATTATTCACTATCGGTTACATCCAGGATTTCCTGTCAAATCTTAGCATAACCTACTGTTACCCATGCACTTTTCTCCTCACAAAATAAAAGCAAATAACTTGCATCGCAATTGTAATGAGCCATGATGCCGGATATGAAATAAACAGAAATGCCAGCGAACGGTGAGCCGGGAACAACCAGAACACCCATACAATTCTTGTTCCCACTGTACCAATAACGGATAAGATCATCGGTACTGTTGAACGATCCATACCACGGAGTGCCCCTGGAAAAAGATCCATAATTCCGCACAGGAAATATGTCACGGTGGTATATGCAAAAATTTCTATACCACAACGGATTACTTCCGCCTCTTCTGTATATAATCTCAGAATCTCTGCTCCAAATAAATAAACTACGCCTCCTAATACAAGCGATACGACAACCGTCAGAATCAGGCAATCAATCAATATTTTATCCATACGTTTCAGTTTTCGCAGTCCATAGTTCTGACTAGTAAAGCTCATACATGCCTGTGTGATTGCATTGACAGAGACATATAAGAATCCAAAAATATTATTTGCTGCTGTATATCCGGCCATAGTTGTTGAACCAAATGAATTCACCGAAGATTGAAGCAATGCATTTGAAAAATTAATTACAGTACTTTGAATACCAGCCGGGATTCCAACCTGGCAGATTGGTTTCAGATATTCCTTCCGTATCTTCAAACGGGAAAATCGTAACTGGTAGCTGCTCTTAGTTCTGTATAAACACCCAATTACCAGTACACAGGAAATAAATTGTGAAGTCACCGTTGCAATTGCAACTCCTGCCACATCCAGATGGAATACAATAACAAGCAACATATTTAAGCATGCATTGACCACTCCGGAAATAATCAGGAATATCAGCGGCCGTTTCGTATCTCCGACAGCTCTTAATATGGCTGCGCCGTAATTATAAAGCATAAAAAAAGGCATACCCAGGAAATAAATTCTCATATACAACGTTGCCTGATCAATAACATCAGAAGGGGTACCCATAATCTCAAGCGCAAGTCTTGAAAAAAATAATCCCACAAAAATCATAATAATTCCACTGATCAAAGCAAACATCATCGCTGTATGAACGGTCTCGGACATCTCTTCATGCTTTCCCGCCGCATAATATCGGGCAGCTAATACATTTGCACCAAGAGAAATACCAATAAATAAGTTTGTAAAAAGATAAATAAGCGCTGTCGTTGCCCCTACTGCCGCAAGAGACTGGCTTCCACTGAATCTTCCTACGACTACAATATCCACCGCATTGAACATTAACTGCAGCATACCGGATAACATCAACGGCAATGCAAATGATATTAACTTGTCCATGATTGATCCATTACACATATCAATCTCATATTTGTTTTCTCTGCTCATAATTTTCTTCCTTTTTATTATCCTCTATATGAAAATAAACGCCTGTGTTTTTAGCTCAGAAAAGACAGTAAAGCATGCTTTCATTGCTTTACTGTCTCTCATTTTGCAATTCATAATAATTATTGTGACCTTGTAATAAATCTGCAAAAACAATGTCTTTACTTCACAAGATATACAGAGGCATTCGCCACACCAAGCGCCTCTGCCTCTTCATGGCTGTTCACATAGATATCAATGTGATTCTGTTTGATCGCTCCACCACAGTCTTCTGCTGTAAATATATGTCCTCCGATGATAACTTTTGTTCCGTATGGAATGACACTTGGATCAACTGCAATGGTCCTTCCTTCTGCCACACGGCTTCCTGTTGCTGTAATTCCATCTGCTTTATTACAACACTTTTCGCATGCGCAGTAGTATGTAATCTTAAAATTCCCAAGACATGTACCATACATATCTGTCGTTGCATTGACTTCTCCAATGCCTCCATCAACAACTGCCTCATTATCCTCTAATATACGAGTTGCCCACACTGCATTTTCCGTATTGACAGTGCCACTGATAATTCCGGCTTTCGTGTTGGCTGCCTCAATCGTTTTTCCATCGCCAGCATACATGACTACATGGTAAACATGTCCTGCTTTTGCGTAGAAAATCAGATCTCCCGGCTGGGCATCTTCCACAGGAATCTGTGTCCCATACTGACTCTGATCTTGTGCAACTCTTGGAAGTTCATATCCGTATGCCTTATAAATCTGCTGCACAAATCCAGAACAGTCTGCCCCTTCTGTCAGACTGGTTCCTCCCCAGACATATGGATTACCTATAAACTGAGAAGCATATTCCAAAATAGATTCTCGAACTGCTCCATTCGGAGTTCCTTCTTTTGTAGACGTAAGTGTATAGTAAAGTGCCTGATTCTCTTCTGGTGATATAATTTCTTCTGCAGTCTGATAGTGATCCTCACCTGTAATCTCCACCTGTGTGGTTACTTCATCTCCAGTATTCAGATATTGTCTTGCCACAAATCCACGCACATCTGCGGACTCCACATATACCCAGTCAGAATCCGCATCTGCAAGCACATAACAAAGTGCTCCCTGATTCATCGTTCCCACGATTCTGGATTCTGTACCTTTGCCCTCACGTACATTCAGCATCGTCGCATTTACCGTCGCATAATTCTTATCTGCAACAGTTTGATTTACCGTTGCACGCAGATACGTATATGCCTGATTTTCCAGTGGTGAAACTAATGTCTGGGCAATTGCTGCCGTTCCTTCAATTCCAGTATATTCAGTCCCATTCTCTGCTGCAGTTTTCTTTGCTTCTTTTTGATAAACTTCCAAAAGTTTCTGCGCTGCATTGCTGGTATAAACTTCTGATGCTTTCACAAATCCTCTGACATTACCAGACTCTACGTAAAGCCAGCCATTTTCTTCTTCTTTTAAAATGTAAAGAAGACCATTCTTATCAAGTTTACCAATGTAACGGACCTGCTCAGCATTCTGATCTGTTACATTCTCGTTTAGCGTCACATCGTCTTCTGTCTGTTGCTGTTCGGTAATAAGCTCTGCGTGAATTGCTGCTTTTTTATTCTGCTCTGCCTTTTCGTAAATGGCATTTAACTTTTTTGCTTCTTTTTTCGCAGCCTTTTTATCTGCTTTCAAAGACTCATCTGATGTGTCGGCGGTTCCATCTATTCCTTCCGGAATGGATTCTCTGACATACAGATCCTCCTTTGCAAATGCATAAGTTCTCGCAACTGTCCAAAATCTGAAATCATCAATAATCTGTGGAAGTTTTACAATCTGCTGCCTGGAAATTAAATCCTCATTACTTGCTGTTTCTGTATTCTCAGTTTGAACCGCTTCCTCCTGATTAGCTTGCCCATTCTGATCTGTCTCTGTATTTTCTATATTGTCAGCAGGAGTTTCCGGTTCATTTGGCTCACTCGGTGTTGTCGGTGCTTCCGGCTCACTCGGTTCTGCCGGTGTTTCCGGTATTTCCGGTTCACTCGGTTCACTTGGTTCTGTCGGTGTTGTCGGTATTTCCGGTTCGCTCGGTTCTACGGGTGTTCCCAGTTCTGTTACTCGTTCTCCGGTTGTCGGATCTACTTTCTGTCCAGTCGTCACATCTTTCAGAAACTTATCGGTGTCCAGCTTCACCTCATTGCGCTGAATCATTCCAAGTACTACTTCAGATACTTTTACCAAAGTTTCTGAACCATCGACTTTTTTAGCCAGTACATTTTGTACCCCTGCCTGTTGTTCCATCGTACTGTCAGATGTATTATCATCTGCAAGTACCGAAATCGGTGTGCCCAATGTCATGCAAACTGCCAGAATCCCTGCCAATGTCTTTGTTCCTTGTTTTTTTATAATGTTTGTCCTTTTAGCTTTCACAAATTGTCCCTTCTTAACTATTGAATAATAATATATTATACAGATTCTTTCTTTAACACCTTATGATTTCAATTACTCTTCTTGCTACTCTTTTTGGAACTGCTGTTTTTTGAAGAACTGCTGTCTTTTGAAGAAGTGCTGTCACTTTTCTTTGAGCTGTCTGCATCAGAGGTTGCTTCACTCTTCGCATCAGATGATGAACTGCTGCTTGTATCTGTCAGGGCTGAGCCGCTGCTCTTATACTTTTCTACATCTTTTGCCCAAAAATCAACATACTTCTCACCGTTCTGTAATGCAACGCCTTTTGCCTTTGCCATCTCTGAAACTGTCACGAGCTGATAGCCTGCTTCTTCAAGTTTTGGAATCAAGACAAGTGCCGCATCAATAGATTCTGTATGGATATCATGCATCAGAATAACATCTCCATCCTGTACATCATTCATAACCGTATCAATGCTTGACTGTGCATTTCTTGTCTTCCAATCCAGAGTATCAATACTCCATAAAATCATTGGCAGTCCTACAGAAGACCTTACCGTATCATTGATTGCACCATAAGGTGGTCTCATGACGGTTGCCGTGGATCCTGCTGCCTGTTGGATCAGATCGTTCGTTGTACCCATCTGATTTGCGATCTTATCTGCACTGAGCTTTGTAAGCTGCGGATGGTCATAAGAATGGTTTCCTAATTCACAACCAATTTCTTTCATCTTTTTTACAAAATCTTCTTTTCCTGGAATATTCTTTCCCTGCATAAAAAATGTTGCATGTGCATTATACTTCTCTAACTGAGCCAGAAGCTCTCCGGTTCGTTCTCCCGGTCCGTCATCAAATGTAAGCGCCACCATCGGTTTACTCGCATCAATATTGACATCTCCTTTTGATTTCAGTTTACCTTTTTTGGAAAATGTACATTTTACAAGACCTACCTGAACTTCTCCGGTCGCCATAATTCCACTATTGTCGAAATAATAATCTTCATCTTCAATGGTCTGCCAGCCAATGGCTGCCGCGCCATTATCACCTAGATAATATGTTCCGTCATCCGTTTTCTTCCATCCGGTCTGCATAACACCGTCTTTATTGAAGAAATATGTTGCATTATTGATGGTCTGCTTTCCGGTTACTTTATTACCATCTGCATCAAAATAATAAGTCTTACCTTTGGAAACTACAAAATCATTCATTACATATGTACCATCGTACTTCTTAAACTTGTCTCCATCCCATGTTCCCGTTGGATTTGTCACAACAAATGTACCGCCTACAACTGTCAGTCTGACTTTATGTTTCCATTCATTTTCCAGCTTTTTCTGGATATCGGAATTCATCTTAATCGTGATCTTGTATTTCCCTTCTGTATCAGTCTTGGCATCTGTGGAAATCTCATAATTCTTTCCAGCTCTCAGTTCATTGATGAAATCTGCAACACTGTAACCCTTTTTCTTATCCAGCCATACTTTGGCAGCTTTTTTCTCGTCCTCTGATGTTGCAGTAGCTGTAAGATTTACCGGATCCTGACTGTTCTGTTGCATTTCAATCTTGTCTGCTTTGAGCGTAACTTCAGTCTTAACACCGATCACTCCGGCAAACTTTAATATTCCGGTCAAGACCAGACATGCAAGTACTAAACAGGCCGCAAAAATCAGGATTTGATTCCTCTTCTTTCTCTTTCGGCGATTTTTAAGGCTTTCATGTCTTTCACTTCTGCTATCATGCCCTTTCAGATCATCCGATTTTTTCTTCGAATGGTTTCCATGGATTCTTCTATTCTCATGAGAAATCCAATCATCGTCATAGTCAGAATACCTCTCCGAATCTTCTATTTCTGTTCCGTAATCTATATAATCATCGTCCAGATCATAGTCTTCATCCAGATCATAGTCTTCATCTTCATCTAACCCGCTGTCTTCATCGTCCAGATCATAGTCTTCATCAAAGGCATATCTCTGATTTTCATCTATATTAAATTCATCTTCATCTCGAAATTTACTCATAGGTATTCTTTCTCCACTTTTCCTTTTCTTATTCTCAGTTAAGTATAGCTCAGTTCGACATTTTTCTCAACGGGATAGTTATTAGGAATTTCTTAAGGTTTTGTTACAACTTATTACAACTGTTACATTGATTTCCAAATTTCCTGAATATCCATATCTTTTGTAATTTCATTGGCTATATCACTGCTGCTCATATGAAATACTTCCTGTTTTTGTTTATCCACTGTTAAAAATGCAGCAAACATCAATGCACATAAAAAAAGGCGGATTCCAAATGTTCCGCCTTTTGTATCTTCATTGATATCCTCTTGTTGCTTTCCATACAGGTAATGATATGCATTTGCATATCTTGGGTGTACTGCAGGTATCGTCCGTCTATCATTATACAGAGCCCTTGTCTGCTCCAAAAGCTCCTGCCTGCGTCTTTCTGCATCATTCATAGATTCCTCCGCCTTATTCATTATTGAACATTTATCGCTTTCTTAAATCTATGAACTTACTTACGCACCTATACCTGCAAGGAATCTATTTCTGCAATAACTGATTTGTAATATCTTCCCATGTAATTCCTTTTTCCACCATCAGTACCATAGCATGATAAAGGAAATCTGCCATTTCCGTTTTCAATTCTTCCGGATTTGGATTTTTGGAGGCGATCACAATGCCGGTTGCTTCTTCTCCAATCTTCTTCAGGATCTTATCCTGTCCCTGTTCAAAGAGATAATTTGTATAAGACCCCTCCTTTGGATTATTTTTTCTGTCAATAATTGTCTGGTAAACATGTTCGAACACCTGTACCGGACTCTTCTCATTATTATCACTTCCAACAATAGGCTGGAAGAAACAAGTTGGATTTCCTGTGTGACAAGCTGCTCCCACCTGATCGACTTTTGCAAGGAGCGTATCCAGATCGCAATCTATTGTCAGTGACTTCACATACTGAAAATGTCCGCTGGTCTCTCCTTTCAGCCAAAGCTTCTGTCTGCTTCTGCTGTAATAAGTCATGCGCCCGGTCTTAACCGTCTGGTTAAATGCTTCTTCATTCATATACGCCAGCATCAGCACTTCTCCTGTCTGGTAATGCTGTACGATGACCGGAAGAAGCCCCTGTGGATTTTTCTTAAACTGTGAGAACTCCATAATACTTTCAAATGAAGTCATCTGAATATCTTCTTTTTCGCAGAGTTCTTTAAAATCATTAAAATTCATTTCCGGCTGACTGATATATCGTCCAGACAGACCTTTGACTCCTTCGGATTTTAAAATTTTAAATAATTCCAGTTCTTCCATCGTATCAGTCACAATGACACATGGAATGTCTGTAACTGCCACAACAGAGTTCAGATCCAGTCTGTGCATAAAAATCAGTTGGCTGCAATTATCTTCAATCAAATGCTGATGCTTGAACAATCCGTCAAAATCATCTAACGAAACTGCAACCTTCTCTTTTCCGAAACGTTCAGCTGCTTTTGCCATCATCTCAGCACTATCCGGTTTTGAAAAATTCAAAATTACTCGTTTAGCTCCGGAATACAGGATTCTCTGTACATCTTCCATACGTTTGATGTTGCCTCCTGCTACCATTGGAATACTGATCACATTATGAATCTGTCTGAGCAGATTTAAAGATGCCTCGTGATCATCATCAGAATCTGATAAATCAAAAATCAGAAGTTCATCTGCCCCGCGGTCACTGTAGTGCTTCGCGAGCTCTACCACATTATCTGCCAGTACTTCCCGGTCATTAAACCATTTTATCGCTTTCCCTCCTGCAATATAAATGCATGGGATTAATTTTCTATAACTTATCATAATTAAGTTTTATTCTCTCCTTTTACAGGCTTCCTTTCGTTGTCCACGCCTCATCAATACGTGGTTCTCTCATTGTCGCCATGTCGAGAGCCTTACCAAAGCTCTTGAACAGGGCTTCTGCCATATGGTGATTATTTTCTCCGTCCATAATTTTCAGATGAATATTCATCATTGCACTGTAAGATATGGCATAGAAGAATTCTTTGATCATTTCGGTATCCAGCTCACCGATATTCTCTACCGTAAATTCTGCATCATATTTCAAATACGGACGTCCGGAAAGATCTACTGCACACAGTGCCAGTGTCTCGTCCATCGGAAGAATCATATGCCCGAACCGCTTGATTCCGGCTTTATCTCCTACCGCTTCCAAAATTGCCTGTCCGATTACGATTCCGGTATCTTCTATGGTGTGATGACAATCCACATCCAGATCTCCATTGACCTTTACGGTAAGATCGAACAACCCATGTCTTGCCATTCCGTCCAACACATGATCAAAAAATCCAATTCCAGTATCGATCTGATTGTTCCCGGTTCCATCAAGATTCAGTGTTACTTCAATGTCAGTTTCTTTTGTTGTACGTTTCTTTGTTGCTATTCTTGCCATATCTTTCAAGCCTCCTTATTTCTCAAAACGAACTTTAATTGAATTTGCATGTGCAGTTAAGTGTTCAGCTGTAGCAAATGCTTCAATATCCTCGTGGATCGCACGAAGTGCATTTTCAGAATAAGATATTATACTTGATTTCTTAATAAAATCATCTACGGAAAGTGGTGAGAAGAATTTTGCAGTTCCATTTGTCGGAAGAACATGGTTCGGTCCGGCAAAATAATCTCCCAGTGGCTCACTTGCGTACTCTCCGATGAAAATAGCTCCGGCATTACGGATTTTTGTCATGACATCAAATGGATTCTTTGTCTGGATTTCAAGATGCTCGGAGGCAATCTCATTTGCTGTCTCAATTGCCTCATCCATCGTATCTGTAACCAGTATGTATCCATAGTTATCGAGAGATTTCTGAATAATCTCACCACGGGATAATTCTTTTATGAACTTGTCAGTCTCATCAGAAACTTTTTTGGCAAGTTCTTCGCTTGTTGTTACAAGGATTGCTGAGGCGAGTTCATCATGTTCTGCCTGTGACAGAAGGTCTGCTGCCACGAATCTTGGGTTTGCAGTCTCGTCTGCAATAACAAGAATCTCACTTGGTCCGGCAATGGCATCAATACTTACATAACCATAAACTGCTTTCTTTGCAAGTGCCACATAAATATTACCAGGTCCTACGATTTTGTCAACTTTTGGTATGCTCTCAGTTCCATAAGCAAGTGCTCCGATTGCCTGTGCTCCGCCGACTTTATAGATTGCATCTGCTCCGGCCTCTTTTGCTGCCACTAGTGTAGTCGGTGTTACCTTTCCGTCTTTTCCCGGAGGTGTCACCATAATAATCTCATCAACTCCAGCTACCTTTGCCGGTACAATGTTCATCAATACAGAAGATGGATACGCCGCCTTTCCACCTGGTACATACACACCTACTCTGTGAAGTGCTGTCACTTTCTGTCCAAGGATCGTTCCGTCCGGTTTGCTGTCAAACCAGCTTGTCTGACGCTGTTTTTCATGATAAGTACGTATATTTGCAAGTGATTTACGGATAATCTCAACAAGCTTTGGATCTACCAATGCATAAGCCTCTTCAATCTCAGCATCTGTAACTTTGATGTTTCCTGCATTTAAGTCTGCCTGATCAAATTTTTTTGTGTACTCAAACAGAGCCTGATCTCCGTTTGCCTTTACATTTGCGAGAATTTCTGTCACTCCCTGCTCGTACTGTCCATAATTGTTCGGGCTTCTCTTTAACAGATCTTCTAAAAGATTTTTTCTGCTGTTTTCATCTAACTTCTGTATTCTCATTGCCGTTCTTCCTCCTATACACAAGGCTCCTGTTATCATCTTACATATCTTTTCGCTTTTTCTGTCCAGAAACCATTTATTATTTTAAATCTGTGTGCGAAGCTTCATCAACAGATTCTTGATCCGCTCGCTTTCCATACGCATGCTGACTGGATTCACAATCATTCTTGCGGAAAGAGGACATACTTCCTCCAGAACTTCCAGTCCATTTTCACGAAGTGTGGAACCGGTCTCCACAATATCGACAATGACCTCAGAAAGTCCAACGATTGGTGCCAGTTCAATGGAACCGTTCAGTTTAATGATCTCCACAGTCTGATGCTTTTTATTATAAAAATAATCTTTTGCAATATTCGGATATTTTGTTGCCACACGAATCAACTCATGATGCTGTAAAAGTGGCGCTGCATCCTTATATCCGCAGACACACATTTTACATTTTCCATAGCCAAGATCCAGAACCTCGTGGACTTTACGCCCTTCCTCCAAAATGGTGTCCTTTCCTACAACTCCAATATCAGCTGCACCATACTCTACATAGGTCGGTACATCTGGTCCCTTTGCCAGAAAGAAACGAAGCTTCAATTCTTCATTGGTAAAAATCAGCTTTCTGGAATTCTTGTCCTTCATCTCTTCGCAAGTAATACCAATCTTTTCAAATAGTTCCAGTGTCTGATTGGCAAGACGCCCTTTTCCAAGGGCAAATGTCAGATATCTCATATAAAAACTCCTATCGTCAAATTCAAAACCCATTTTCAGGGGTTTTCGAATCCGAGTCTGCCAAAGCAGACATTTTATTTGTTGTTATTTACTTCCTTTTGTTCTCCGGTCACCAGATTTACCATGGTAATCTCGCCACTTTTCTTAATATATACAAGACTTCCAGCATAATATTCCTTGCCGAACCGGATATAGTCTTCCAATCCTTTCTCCGGTGATTTCTTAATCAGTTCTGTATTCTTTGCTTTCGCCCGGAAATCTTTTGCAAGCCGGATCGCATCTCTTGCACGGCTTTCATCATAAAGAATAATTGCATTCTTTCTTGTATAAACAATGCGGATTTTTTGGCGGATCAGAGCATTCATCAACTCATCAATGACAATGGCAAAGCCGATAGATGCTGATGTCTTCCCAAACTTCTCCAGCAAATGATCATAACGGCCGCCTTTGACTACCGCATCTCCGGTTCCAAATGTATAACCACGGAAGATGATTCCCGTATAATATCCATAATTTCCTGTCATACTCAGATCAAAAGTCACAAACTTCTCGACTCCGTAAAGTGCAAGGATATCATAAATCTTCTCCAGTCGCTTCACAGCCATGATTCCACTGGAATTAGGTGCAATGTTCTTTGCTTTTGCAAGAACTTCCACGCCTCCGACCAGATTTCCAAGAGCTGCAAATGCCTCTTTTGAGCTTCTCTTTACCATAATGCTGTCCAGATATTCCTCAACTCCGAAGTAATTGCGGTTGTTGATCAGTTCAACGACCCGTTCCCGTGCTTCTTCGTCCAATGCTGCGTCTTCAATAAGACTTTGGAAAAAGCCAAGATGTCCAACGCTTAATTGAAATTCCTTAAGTCCGATTGCCTGCATAGATTCAATGACCATAGCAAGCATCTCTGCATCTGCCTCCACGGAATCATCCCCAATCAGCTCAGCTCCCATCTGTGTCACTTCTCTTAATCGTCCCTGATTGTTAGAATGGTTAATAAATGTATTACCTGTGTAACAAAGCCGTATCGGCAGATCTTCCTCTCCAAATAATGTAGCAGCCACACGTGCGATGGACGGTGTGATATCTGGTCGTAAAACCAGCGTGTTGCCTTCTTTATCAAAAAATTTGTACAGATCTTTGGACGGTATTGTTCCGATTTCCTTCCGGAACACATCAAAATATTCAAAGGTCGGAGTCTGAATATCATGATATCCAAATAAATGCAGTGTTTTTTTCAGTCGATTTTCCAGTGCCAGCTTCTTTCCGCACTCAACATTATAAATATCCCGGACTCCCTCCGGCGTATGAAGTAGTTTTTCCATAGATCATTCCTCCCGCACTTTAGCGTGCTACCATATTAAAACCTTATTGCATTATACGCATTTCCAGGCACTTTGTCAAGCTTCCTCACGGAGTTCCAAATCCAGATTTATGAAGTCCAGATAAGGAATATAATACCCGTTTTTGGGTTTCATAAAAAATCGTGGATCTAATTCCTCGTAGCGGATACTTTTACGCCCGCCATCACATGCTCTGTTCCAGAAACGAATCATTTCTTCAAATCGCATATAATAAAGTTCGTTCCGTTCAGAATAATAAATCAGGATAAACGCAATTCCATCTTGATGCTCGAACTGAGTCATAAATGTAATCTGATGCTCATGGATATTATGTAATGGGAATGTATCAGCTACACATTCTTTTGCATCAAAGCACACTGGGATTCCCTGGACTGCTCCAATGTAATCTACCGTACTTCGTTTTTCAAAATACGCCAGTGTGATCTGTTTGTGATCTGCGTCCATGCGCACCGGTGTAATGGGGGTCGGTATCTTCTGAATCAGGGCAAGTCCCTTTTCCAGATAATGGTCGTTGGTCCAATTGACCATCTCTTCTAATGTAGAACCTCTAAGGCCTCTTGAGTTCCATGTTCCCATGCTGTCTCCTTAATAAGTTGATAAAATTTGCCCGGAACACGCGCCTGAAATACATTTTCCGAAAGATTCTCCAAAGGTTTTGGCATCTGCGGAAAATGCAGCTCATAAGAATGTAGCATTTGTGCCTTTACACCGTATGTCTCATACTGGTGGTTCCAGGATATATTTCCATATTTGTAGTCCCCCATTAACGGGTGTCCGATACTTGCCAGATGTGCACGGATCTGGTGCGTCCGACCGGTGATCAGATGAACCTTTAACAGCGTAAGCTCTTTTTGATAAGCCACTGGCTCATATTCTGTCTCAATGGCTGCTGCCCCTTCCGACATTTTCCGGCTAATCATAACTTTATTCGTTTTCTCATCTTTTTTCAGATATCCACGAATATGTGAAGTTTCTTTAATACAGCCTTTGACCAGACAGAGGTAATATTTTGCAAGGGTTCTTTCTTTAAAAGCTTCCCCCATAATCTGAAGCCCGGCCAGGCTTTTCCCTGCCACGACCATACCGCTTGTGTTTCGGTCCAGCCGGTTGCAGATTCCAGGGTGAAATGTCAGAAGTTCTTCTTTTGTAACAGAACCATTTGACAGAAGATATCCAATCACATATTCCACCAGTGACACATCTTCTTTCTTCGCTTTCTGAGATAACATGCCTGCCGGTTTATTTATAAGCAGAATATTATCGTCTTCATAAATAATCTCCAGATCCTTTTTTACCGGATAAGACTCACTTGCTGCTGCATTTCCTGTAAATTTATCGATTGTCTCCTCTGCAAGAAAAAACTTTATCGAATCTCCGGTATTAAGTTTCTCCTGCCCTGCTGCCTTTTTCCCATTTAATGTAATATTCTTCTTTCTGAGCATTTTATAAATGAAACTTCCAGGCGCCTGGGGAAGATATTTTTTCAAATATTTGTCCAGCCTCTGACCGGACTCATTTTCTTTGATAATCGTCTCTCTCATAATCTACATACAAGTGGACAAAATCAGTTTCCGGACTGCACGGTCTTCCCGTCCGTTTTCTGTATGTCCCACCTCAACAATATTATTCATGCCCTCCACGCGGCTTAAAAATGCTTTGTAATCGTGGAATATCTTGACCGTCATTTTTTCGTGATGATTTGCATTGAGCATGTCCTTCAAATATCTGGCACATGTTACCTCGTCCGTCTTTGTATTCGACGCATAACCGATGACTGTATGCCCGGAAATCACAATAGCGTCAACCGGCATCACTTTCTCCGGACTTGTAATGACAAGATCATAAACTCTTTTTAAAAGTGACGCTTTCGCCTCGATTTCCTGATAAATATCTTTTTCTATACTCTGATGTGGTGCAATGGTAATAAATTCGACCAGCATCTTTGATGCCGGAAGACACCCGACGACTGCAACTACTGTGAGCAGATTCAGCTTGGTCTTCGTCTGCACATAACCAAGCACGACAAGTGCTATGACAACTGCAAACTCCGCAATCGTTCCGATCAGGTATTTTTCTTTTCTCCATTTAATATAACCAGGCTGTCCCTTTTCTTTTTTCTTCATGCGAACCTCCTATTCTGCAATTTTCTCCATCACTGCCACGATTACACTGTCCGGCACAACTTTTGATGCCACCTGCGCAGCTTTCATGGATAGACCATACACGGAAGTCTTTTTGCCTCTCGCGCTGTCGATCAGAGCTTTTCTGACCACGTCTTTCGCATCGGCACGAAATTTCTTTTTCACACTTGCGACTTCTTTTCCGGTATGGTCAAAGAATTCTGTATCCACCGGTCCCGGACACACGGCAGTCACATAAATACCGCTTCCTTTAAGTTCTCTGCCAAGTGCCATGGACAGGCTGTAAACGTAAGATTTTGTCGCTGCATACACTGCAAATCCAGGCTGTGGTCCAAATGCTGCAGCTGATGAAAGGTTCACAATTCTGCTGCCACAATGCATATACGGAAGACAAAGTGCTGTCATTCTTGTCAGTGACCGGCAGTTGAGATCTACCATGCCGGTTTCTTCCTTCCAGCCATACTCGCAGAATGTTCCAATCTTTCCATAACCCGCCGCATTTACGAGCATCCGTACATTGGCGTGGGATTTTCCCAGTGCTATTCCCAGTTTTTTATAAATATAATCCTGGTTCAGATCTCCGTCAAAAATACGCACCGGAACTTTTAATTCCATCTCCAGTTCGTTCAGACGTTCTGCCCGTCTTGCGACGACCCAGATTTCATCCAGATTCTGATAAAGCTTTGGAATCTGCCTTGCAAATTCTCTTCCAAGTCCGGAAGATGCCCCTGTAATCAATGCTATCTTCATCATACTCCTATCACCTCTTGCAGTGTTTACAATTATCACTTTCGCTGTTATTATCTGCTCTTTCGGCGTTTATTGTTTCCGCCTCTGTTATTTTTTACATTTTTTGAATTCTTGCAGTTCTGCTTTCTTTTTACCCCAGACATGTCTGACTTGATTTTCCTTGGCTTGATCAAGCATTTCTGGTCAAATCCCACCAGATCCATGCGCCCGGATTTTCTAAGCGCCTCCATGACCAGATCATAATTCTTCGGATCCCGGTACTGGATCAATGCTCTCTGCATTGCTTTTTCATGCGGGTTCTTCGGTACATAAACTGGTTTCATATTTCTTGGGTCTACGCCTGTGTAGTACATACAGGTAGATATGGTGGACGGTGTCGGATAGAAGTCCTGTACTTGCTCCGGCATATATCCAAGATCCCGTAAATGTTCTGCAAGCTCGACTGCTTCCTTTAACGTTGACCCCGGGTGAGAAGACATTAGATACGGCACCAGATATTGATCCATACCAAGACGCTCGTTCATTTTTTTATACCGTTTTACAAACCCCTTATAGACAGAATTCTCCGGTTTTCCCATTTTCTCCAGGACTGCGTCTGATACATGCTCCGGTGCAACCTTAAGCTGCCCGCTTATATGATACTGGCACAGTTCCTTTAAAAACGTGTCATCCTTATCTGCCATAACGTAGTCGAACCGGATTCCGGAACGGATAAAAACTTTCTTGACTCCAGGTATTTTACGCAATTTTCTAAGAAGTGCCACGTAATCCCGGTGATCGACCTTCATATTTTTACACGGTTTCGGGAACAGACACTGCTTTTCCTTGCAGACGCCGTATTTTAACTGCTTTTCACAGGACGGTGCACGGAAGTTTGCCGTTGGGCCTCCAACGTCATGAATATATCCTTTAAAATCCTTGTCCTTCACCATTTCATTCGCTTCTTTTAATAAGGACTCATGACTTCTCGTCTGCACAATCCTTCCTTGATGAAAGGTCAGGGCACAGAAGCTGCACCCTCCAAAACAGCCACGGTTACTGATCAGACTGAACTTGATTTCTTTGATTGCCGGAACCCCTCCGTCTTTTTCATAACTCGGATGATAAGTTCTCATATACGGAAGGCCATACACCAGATCCATCTCGTCCTGAGAAAGCGGTTTTGCAGGTGGATTCTGTACAACATAAAGATGATCGCTGTAAGGCTCTACGAGACATTTCCCCGAAAACGGATCTGTATTACAATACTGCACATAAAAACTTCTTGCATAATTGAGCTTGTCCTCTTTCAATTGCTCATAGGATGGAAGAATTGTTGGTTCATAGACACTGTCCAGACTCTTGACCTTACACACAGTTCCCGGAATGTAAGTAATATCTTGAATACTAAGTCCACTGTCTAATGCCTCCGCAATCTCAATGATCGAGTGCTCACCCATTCCATATGAAATAATATCCGCCCCGGAATCCAATAGCACGGAGCGTTTTAATTTATTGGACCAATAATCGTAATGTGCCAGTCTTCGAAGACTCGCCTCGATTCCTCCGAGAATGATTGGTGTCTTTTTATAAACCTGACGGATCAGGTTGCCATAGACTGTCACCGCATAATCCGGACGTTTTCCCATAACACCGCCTGGAGTATAGGCATCTGTACTTCTACGCCTTTTTGATACAGAGTAATGATTTACCATAGAATCCATATTACCTGCCGATACAAGAAAAGCAAGTCTTGGCTCGCCAAGAACGGTGATGCTGTTCTTATCTTTCCAATCCGGCTGTGCGATGATTCCGACCTTGTATCCATAATCTTCCAGAAGCCTTGTAATAACTGCCGGTCCAAATGATGGATGGTCTACATAAGCGTCCCCTGAAATGTACACAAAGTCCAACTGTTCCCAGCCCCGTTCTTCCATATCCTTTTTACATATTGGTAAAAATCCCTGTGACATCTATAATACCTCACTTGTAGCGTTCAAAATAATAAATTCTTTAATTCTTCTTCGGTCAGCATGCGGTATTCGCCCTCTACCAGATTATCATCCAGAATCAAGCTGCCCATACGTTCCCGTTTCAGATAAACAACCTCTTTTCCCACTGCCTGGAACATGCGTTTTACTTGATGAAACTTTCCTTCCTGGATGGTCAGACGTATTTCGGATAAATCATCACTTTTTATAATGTCGAGTTTTCCCGGCATCGTGATCTCCGGTTCATCTTCTGTGCCAATATTTACACCTTCTGCAAATTTTTCCGCATCGTCTTTTGTAACGTTCCCCTGCACTTTTGCAAAATAGCATTTATCCACATGATGTTTCGGAGAAAGTAACCGGTGTGCCAGATTTCCATCATTTGTAATTAAAAGAAGTCCCACCGTATCCTTATCCAGACGCCCCACCGGGAACAAATCTTTCCGCTTCTGTCCCTTGATCAGATCGATCACGGTCTTCTCGCGTTTATCTTCTGTTGCAGACACCACCCCCGACGGTTTATTCAACATATAGTATACATAAGAGGCATATCCGATTCGTTCACCGTCCAGTGTAACATTTGCTTTTGTCTCGTCCACTTTAAGTTCCGGGCGCTTTGCAATCTCGCCATCTACCTCTACTTTGCCTTTTCGAATATACTGCTTCACTTCCTGCCTGGTTCCTACGCCCATCTCAGACAGGAACTTGTCTAACCGGATCATGAATTCAACCTCCATCCCGGCAGATATTTATTCTTCAAAGTTCCATTAGCAAGCTTTCCCCATCCCAGTGGATAACCATCCACGCAGACCAGATACCAGCCTTTTGCTTTCGTCTCTACCAAATCATCAACATCCAGTGTTTCCCCTTTCAGATAACGGCTCACACGATCATCTTCTAGTGGCAGATCAATAATCTTCTCATAATCATCTTTTTTGAGGGTCATGGCAAAGGCCTGGCTTGGCTCAAACCGTTTTTTCTTAAGTTCTCCAAGTAAAAGTCCGGTACGCAGGAACCGAAGTCCCTTAAGATCAGGAAGTCCTGCCGGCATTACATAGACACGCTCGCCGTGGATATCCAGAAGATCCGTACGGATTTCTTTCTTTACATCATTTAAAAATTCTTCCAGTTCCTCTGGTAATTTCTTCTTTCCTTTTCCACCGGTCAGTTCACCTTTCACACGGTCACACGGTTCGCCCTTTTGTACAAGTGCCAGATAATGTCCTTCCCCTTTCATTTTATGTGGGAATATGCGGACAGTATCCGCAAGCGACGGATCCTGTGATTCTGTCACTTCCGGCATCCCCTGAACAAAGCCTTCATATGGCGCAATCTTCAAGATTCTAAATTCCGGATAGGTCTTAAGTAAATGTTCGATGACCTGCTCATTTTCTCTCGGATCAAAAGTACAGGTGGAATACAGCATCATTCCGCCTTGTTTTAGCATACGGGCAGCCTGCAAGATAATGCTCTTCTGAATATTACAGAAAAAGTCCGGCCCATGCTCCTCCCATGCAGATACCATTTTTTTATCTTTTCGGAACATTCCTTCTCCGGAACACGGTGCGTCAATCAGAATCTTATCAAAATACTCTGTAAAATAGCTTTCCATTTTTCCAGGCTCTTCACTTAAAACAAGAACATTGCCAATACCGAACACCTCAATATTTTTCAGAAGTCCCTTGGCTCTGGAATTACTAATATCATTGGCCGCAAGTACTCCTTCCCCCTGAAGCTTTGCTCCAAGCTCCGTAGCCTTTCCTCCCGGTGCCGCACATACATCTAACACCTTGTCTCCCGGTTCCACCGGAAGCCGGTTTGCCGGTGTCATGGCACTTGGCTCCTGCAGATAATAAAGCCCTGCAAAATAATATGGATGTTTAGACGGAGTTACATGCTCCCCGTCATAATAGAATCCATTCTCAATCCAGGGAATCGGCTCGATTTCAAACGGACAGATTTTTTTAAACTCTTCTACGGAAATTTTATTCGTATTTACACGAAGCCCATAATAACGCGGCTCTTCATAACATGCAATATAATCGTCAAAATCTTCTTTCAGAAGATCTCGCATCTTTTTTTCAAAATTCTCTGGCAATCTCATTGATTTTTCTCCTCCAGCGCATAAACATACATAATATAGTATATCATATCTGGGTGTATAACTCTAGAAATATGAATAGATTAATTTTTTATTTTCTAAAAACAAAAGCACTTCATACGGATTAACGCTGATTTCTTTCCCATTTTCATAAAAATAAATTCCAAAATGTAAATGTACGGGAAACTGTCCCACCGTTCCTTCTGCTCCATAACCACTGTCTCCCATGTACCCAAGCAATTCTCCTGCTCTTACATAATCTCCTATTTTCAGATTTGTATAAGAGTCCAGATGTGCGTAGTAGTAATATGTACTACTATCGCTTATGATACCAATCCGCCACCCCCCTTTTTCAAGCCAGCCCTTATTTTTCACCGTTCCGTCACTGACGCTCACCACCGGATACAGCCCACGTTTATTTTCAGCCGCCATAATATCTGTTCCTTCATGCACCCGCTTTCCGCCATAATTACGTTCCATATGCCAGGTGTCCACAAAACTTACTTTTAATGATTTATCCAAATCAGACTCTGGAATCGGGAAATACAAGGCCTCTTTTTCCACATTTTGCATCGCCTGCCTGCATGTTAAAGACAGGTATTTATTCTGACGCAGTTCTTCCGAAAAAAATTTATCTCGAAATTGCTGCGCAGCCAACGTCATCATTCGATCTGTCATGTGTTTTCCGGACGTATATGAAATTGATATTCCAACAGCATCCAGTAGCGCTATCACAAGCAGAATTGCAAACAGCCTCAAGCTTACCTGCCAGGTATACACTAGTTTATTTCTAAGATTCCTGTTTTTCTTCATTTCAGTTTTATTCTCATTTTCCGCACATTTTTCTTCTACTATATGACTATATCAAATGTAAAATAACTCCCACCTCTGCAGATGGTAAAAATAAAAATAGAACATACAGATTCTTTCTCCATATGTTCTACTTTTATATTTTCTTATTTTTCAAACTGCCATGATGTCTGTAGATTTTTTATACTACACACCACATTATCCTATTTTAATTTTGCAAGAATTCCTTTTAAGTATTCCCATGTTCTCTGTGTAGAGGCAATATCCAGCTTCTCATTAAAGGAATGAATATCCAAAAGATCCGGTCCCATAGATACACAATCCAAATCTGGTTTCTTTCCAAGGAAAAGTCCACACTCCAGTCCGGCGTGAATGGTAGATACAACCGGTTCTTTTCCATACTGCTCTACGAATGTCTCTACCATTACTTTGCGAAGTTCGGAATCTACTTTGTACTCCCATGCAGGATATCCACCCTGCACCTTTCCGCTAGCTCCGACAACCTGTGCACAAGTATCCAGGATTTCTTTCATATCTGCTTTCTTACTCTCCATAGAACTTCTTACAAGACTTTCAAGCTTTACAGTGTCCTTAGTCGTCTCTACAATACCAAGATTCAGGGAAGTTTCAACCAGTCCTTCCAGTTCACGGTCATAGCACTGTACTCCGTTCGGGCAGATGATAAAATATGTGATTACACGTTTTGTACTCTCCGCGTTCATAACTGCCACACCAGATACACTTTCTTCTTCTACATCCACAGTAAGTCCCGGTTCTTTTCCAAGAAACTCCTTGTCCCATGTTGCTTTTAACTCTGCAACAGAAGCTTTTACTTTATCAGCATCTTCTTTCGCCACAAGAATCTCTGCCTTACACTCACTTGAAATGACATTGTTCTTTGTTCCTCCTGCAATGCTGATCAGGCGGATGTCAGTCTCCAAAGATACGTGATTCAGAAGTCTTCCCATCATTTTATGTCCATTTCCACGCTGTTTGTGAATCTCTGCTCCGGAATGTCCTCCAAGAAGTCCGTGGATACGGATACTGATTTTCTCTCCTTCTGCGTTCTCGCGTGTGACTGGAATCTCAGTATTATATCCGAATCCGCCTGCACAGCCAACTGTCAGGATCCCCTCTTCTTCAGAGTCAATATTAATAAGCTTCTTTCCTTTAAGTACGGACAAGTCAATATTCTCTGCTCCACCCATTCCAATCTCTTCATCTACCGTAAACACAGCCTCAATTGGTGGATGCGGAATATCCTTGCTGTCCAAAATCGCCAGTGCCATAGCAACTGCAATACCGTCATCACCGCCAAGTGTAGTGTCTTTTGCTTTTACATATCCGTCTTCTACATACAGTTCAAGCGAATCTTTCTTAAAATCATGATTTGATTCCGGACGTTTCTCACATACCATATCCATATGTCCCTGAATAATGACCGGTTCACTGTTCTCATATCCCACTGTTCCCGGTTTGGAAATGATAATGTTATTTGTCTCATCCTGTATGCATGCAAGTCCTCTTTCTTTTGCAAATGCTACGCAGTAATCACTGATTCGCTTTGTATCGAATGTACCATGAGGTACCTGGCAGATTTCCTCGAAAAATCGAAATACTTCTTTTGGTTCTAAGTTTTCTAATACCATGTTTATAACCCTCTTTTTGAAATAATTTTTGTGGTCACCCCATATCTGTGCAACCACGAATTTCTTTCTCTATTATGTATCATTTGTCATAAAAAATCAAATATTTCCATATGGTTAATTAAGTTTTAAGATTTTGCTCAGCAGGAGGCCTGTTCCATGAAAAATCATTTTTTTCAGTTTTTTCTGATCCTATGCTTTTTTGTGATGCTTTCATTTCCTTCTGAAGTATTTGAAGGCGCAAAATCCGGACTTCTACTTTGGTTCCTTACTGTTTTGCCAACGCTTTTTCCATTTCTTCTCATTTCGCGCCTGCTTCTTGACTCCTGTGCCTGTTCACTTTTAAACAAACTCCTTGCTCCTGTGATAAGCCGTCTGTTCGGCATTTCCGCCCAAGGTTCCTTCGCTTTTATTGTAGGATTCCTGTGTGGTTATCCTATGGGGGCAAAGATTACCGCCGATCTCTTTCATGCAAGGCAGATTTCAAAAGCAGAAGCTTCTTATCTACTGTCATTTTGCAATAATACAAGCCCTGCATTCCTCATCCATTATATTGTTCTCGGATATTTTCAGAACCCCAGACTCATTTTCCCATCTGTGCTGATCTTATACGGAACGCCTATTCTATTAACATTTTTCTTTCGCATAAAAAAACATTTCGCATCATCGAACACTACAGACATTACATCTCCATTTACTATTTCAAAAATTCCTTCCTGTTCTCTCGATTTCTGTCTTATGGATAGTTCTGAGGCTATCGTTAAAATCGGCGGATATATTATCCTTTTTTCCGTCATTTTAAATTTACTCCAAAAGCTCCCGATTTCACACCCGTTTTATCAGTTATTTCTTCTGCCATCTTTAGAACTAACTAACGGCTGTGCTCTCTTAAACAAAACAATAACCGCCCAGACCATCCCTCTGTCTTTTCCTATCTATTATAGCCTCTGTATGGGACACACTGCTTTCGGCGGCTGGTGTGCACTTTTTCAGACAGGCAGCATGATAAATGGAAGCGGACTTTCTCTCAACTCCTATGCAAGAAAAAAACTGGTCACCGCTCTGGTGACCAGTCTGTTTGCTTATCTTTATATACATTCAACCTAAAAACTGTGTTTGCACCCACATCAGTAGCAATTCCTGACTCTTAATTGAGAATCTGTAAACAAATCTTCGTACAGGATAAAGAATCTACTCTTCACTGTCCAGGTCAAAATCCGGGAATGCATCCTCTGCTGGTTCTTCTTCCTGCTCATATCCCTGATCTTCATTCTGTGCTGCTACCGGCTGATCCGGAATATCCAGCTCCGCACGGTTATTACGAACCATGTCATAGCACTCCTGAAGAGAATTCACAAGACTATCATACTTGGTTGTATAACTGTCCAGTGTATGTCCGATGATTCCTTCTGCATTCGCCATCAGATTATCTGCATAACGCATAGCTCCGATACGGATTTCATTCGCATCGCTTGTTGCATTATCAAGAATCTCTTGTGCCTGCTCTGTGGCAGCAGTTACAATCTCATTCGCCTGTGCGTATGCCTGCTGCATAATTTCATGCTCGCTCACCAGTTCATTCGTATGAATCTGTGCTTCCTCCAGCATGCTGTCCGCTTTTGCCTGTGCATCAGCAAGGATTGCATCTTTATTTGCAATGATCTTCTGATAACGCTTGATTTCATCTGGTGTCTTCATACGAAGCTCACGAAGGAGCTCGTCCATCTGATCTTTATTTACAATAATTTTTGATGTAGACAGTGGCTGAAACTTACAACTGTCAATATATTCCTCGATTTCTTCAATGATCTGCTCAATACGGCTGCTCATTATCTACACTCTCCTTTTTGATTCATTTTCTCCCTTATTCTTTCTCGCACAACATCGGGAACAAACTTTGAAATATCTCCATGATAGAAAGCTACTTCTTTTACTATGGTAGAGCTCAGATAAGAATACTCCAGGCTTGTCGTTAAAAAAACTGTCTCAACACTTGGCTCCAGTTTATGGTTCGTCTGAGCCATCTGAAGCTCATATTCAAAATCTGTGATTGCCCTGAGTCCTCGAACTATCATACAGGCATCCATCTTTTTGGCAAATTCTACCAGCAGCCCATCAAATGGGACTACGATTACATTTGTCATATCCCGTGTTACCTCATTTAACATTTTAACACGTTCCTCTACGGAAAACAACGGGGTTTTTGCATTATTATTCAATACTCCGATGACCAGCTCGTCCACAAGCGGTGCGGATCTTCTGATAATATCCAAATGTCCATATGTAACCGGATCAAAACTTCCGGGATAAATTGCTCTCTTCATAACTGCTCCTTATTCTTTCTCCAGGAAAATATGTTTATTTGTCTTATACATCTTTTCTTTTATTATGGAATAGCCCAGTTCTTCTGCAATCGCGGTCACGCTTTTGTCGGTGCCGGTCAGCAGCATCGTCAGACGGTCAAGACCGAATGCCAGACCTGCGTGCGGCGGAGTACCGTATTTCAGAGCGTCGAGCAGGAAGCCGAATTTCTCGCGCTGTTCCTCTTCGTTGATACCCAGAATACCAAACACCGTCTGCTGCATATCACCATTATGGATACGTACTGAACCACCGCCCACTTCGTAACCATTGATGACCATATCGTAAGCGTTCGCCACCGCATTTTCCGGTGCAGCTTTCAGTTCTGCAGCCGTCATATCTTTCGGTGAGGTGAACGGATGGTGCATTGCCGTCAGGCCGCCTTCACCGTCGTCTTCAAACATCGGGAAGTCGATAACCCACAGCGGTGCCCATTTGCTTTCGTCGGTCAGACCAAGGTCTTTACCCACTTTCAGGCGCAGTGCACCCATCGCGTCGGCAACAATTTTCTTGTTGTCGGCACCGAAGAAAATCATATCGCCATCTTGCGCGGCAGTACGATCCAGGATGTCTTCGATGATTTCTGCATTAAGGAACTTCGCTACCGGGCTGTTGATACCTTCCAGACCTTTCGCGCGTTCGTTAACTTTGATGTAAGCCAGACCTTTCGCGCCGTAGATTTTAACGAAGTTACCGTATTCGTCGATCTGCTTACGGGTCAGCGATGCGCCGCCCGGAACGCGCAGAGCCGCTACGCGACCTTTCGGATCGTTCGCCGGACCTGCAAATACAGCAAACTCAACAGATTTCAGCAGATCAGCAACGTCAGTCAGTTCCATCGGGTTACGCAGATCCGGTTTATCAGAACCATAACGGCGTTCTGCTTCTGCAAAGGTCATTACCGGGAAATCGCCCAGATCCACGCCCTTCACTTCCAGCCACAGATGACGCACCAGCGCTTCCATCACTTCACGCACTTGCGGCGCGGTCATGAAAGAAGTTTCCACATCGATCTGAGTAAATTCAGGCTGACGGTCAGCACGCAGGTCTTCGTCACGGAAGCATTTAACGATCTGATAGTAACGGTCAAAACCGGACATCATCAGCAGCTGTTTGAACAACTGCGGGGATTGCGGCAGTGCGGAGAATTTACCTTTGTGCACACGAGAAGGCACCAGGTAGTCACGCGCGCCTTCAGGCGTGGCTTTGGTCAGCATCGGAGTTTCGATGTCGAGGAAGCCGTGGTCATCCATAAAACGGCGCACCAGGCTGGTGATTTTAGCGCGGGTTTTCAGGCGCTGAGCCATTTCCGGACGACGCAGGTCGAGGTAGCGGTATTTCAGACGCGCTTCTTCGGTGTTGACGTGGTTAGAGTCAAGCGGCAGAACATCTGCGCGGTTGATGATAGTCAGCGAGGACGCCAGCACTTCGATTTCGCCGGTCGCCATATCGCGGTTAATATTTTTTTCGTCACGCGCACGTACGGTGCCCGTGACCTGAATGCAGAACTCATTACGCAGTTCAGAGGCCAGCTTTAACGCGTCCGCACGATCCGGATCGAAAAATACCTGCACGATACCTTCGCGGTCGCGCATATCGATGAAGATCAGGCTACCAAGATCACGACGACGGTTGACCCAACCACACAGAGTCACCTGCTGCCCCACGTGGGACAAACGGAGCTGTCCACAATATTCTGTACGCATGAGATATCCCTTAACTTAGCTGCCGGCGGATGCCCCCTGCTGCGCAGGTGACCAAGTCGCAGCGTTAGCTGTATGTCACAACTGAATGAAAAAAGGCGGCTATTATACTGGAAATTCTGCCGCACCGTAAGAGCCTGGCCCGCGCTGGAACGCCTCGTTACCACTTTATATCGGGCCTGAAATCAGACTCTACGCCAGTTTGCTATAAAGGTGTTGCCCGAACTCATAAAAATTAACAAAATTTGTCGTTCCGCCATCGGCTAATCGCATTAAGGTGTGAGGCACGATTTTGTTTTTTCAGGAGTCATTATGCTTGAACTTAATGCTAAAACCACTGCGCTGGTGGTGATCGATTTACAAGAAGGCATCTTACCTTTTGCCGGTGGTCCACATACTGCCGATGAGGTAGTTAATCGCGCCGGGAAGCTGGCGGCGAAATTTCGCGCCAGC
>OKRW01000712.1_pt1 | contig 32053 bp, 26 predicted proteins | sample 1601151 | NCBI WGS metagenome assembly OKRW01 (sample SAMEA3541471, study PRJEB24748) | human gut metagenome | biome: human gut; feature: human-associated habitat; material: faeces | place: China | collected 2012 | reverse complement strand
ACAGGGTGCGGCGGCCGCCGCACCCCGGAAACACTCAACCGTCCTTGGGTTTTTCCTTTGCGTTGTCGGCGGCGAGCCGCGCCACGTCGAGCGCCTGCCGCAGCCGCTGCGGCACGGGCACGCCGAGCAGCACCGCGTTTTCCAAAATCGAAAGCGATTCGTTGACGATATAAAACATCGTCGCCGCGCCGGTGCAGGCCGCGCTCCCCGTGAGCTGATCGAGCACGGCGGCCAGAAGGACGATCACCAAAATCATCGCCTTGCGCGCCAAACCGGCGAACCCCGCCCGGCTGCTCAGCGCGCCGCCCTCGCTCTTCGGGCTTTTGCCCAGCAGCGCAACGCCCACGCCGCTCAGATAATCCAGCGCCATCAGCAGCACAAGCAGCCGAAGTGCCGCCGGCATGCGCGTCAAAAGCCCGGCCGCAGCGCCTGCCGCGGCCGCAATCCATTTTATCGTCTTTTCCATCTGCCCTCTCCTCTCTCGCGCGGGGAAAAAAGCGTCTGTATGCAAGAAAACGCCCGTTCCTCCCGTCTATATAGACAGAAGCCGTTTTTCCCCCGTTCAGGCTATGCGTCCGGGCGGGTTCGCGTGACGCGCGCGCAAAAAAACCTTGCGCCGAGCGGCAAAATGCAGTATGATAAAGGATGACGTCGTATACACTGGCGGGGTTCGCCCCGCTTTTCGATTGAATAGGAGGTGAAGCCCATGGCAGATGATCGCCAGCCGCCCCGCCGCAGACGCAGGCCCCCGGTCGCGCCCGTTTCGGAGGAGCCGGTGCGCATCATCGTGGGCACCGAGGAGGATACGCCGGATTGGATGGTTTCCGATACCAGCGGCGCGGCCTCCCGCAGAAACAAGCAAAAGAAAACCGAGCCGGAAGCGCCCAGGCACACCTCGCGCGGCGCGCAGGAGACGCAGGCCATTTTGCAGATGAAGCAGACGCGCAACGAACGCGCGGCCGACGCGGCGAAGAAACCCGCCGCGCCCCGCAAGGCCGCCGCGCCGCGGAAAGCGCCCGCCCGGAAAAAGAAAGCGGCGGCGCGCCCGATGAGCAAAAAGGCCAGAGAGCGCCGCGCGCGCAAGCTCCGCCGCCTGACCATCGGCGCGCTCTGCGGCGTGATCGCCGTGGTGCTGCTGATCGTCGGCATCCGTTCGGGCGCGCGCCTTGTGGATATCAAGCAGACGCTCGACCGCGGCGACGGCGTGTTCTATCCGAACATCTACGTCAACGACATTCCGCTTCAGGGCAAGACGCTCGACGAGGCGGCGGCGCTCGTCACCCAGCAGGTGCAATCGCTGATTTCCTCGTTCAAAATCACCCTGCGCACGCAGGACGGCCGCAGTTGGGATATCACCGGCGACAGCCTGAACATGCAGTATAACGTCGCCGACCAGCTCGATCAGCTCTGGGCCATCGGCCACACGGGGTCGTCCTCCGTTCGCTACGAGCAGGTCAAGGCGCTCGAAGAAGAACCGGCCATGCGCTATACCACGCTCTCCTACGATATGAGTCAGGTCAACCAGATCCTCTCCCAGATCAAATCCGAGGTGGATCTCCCCGCCGTCAACGCGACGCGCGTGGATGACGAGACCAAGTGGCCGCCGTTCTCCTATACGGATGAAGCGGCCGGGCAGACGCTGGATATCACCGGGCTGAACGAGCGCATCTGCACGATGGTCAACATGCTGGAAAGCGGCGCGGTCGATCTGACCCCGGTGCCTGTGCAGCCCTCGGTCACGCGCGCCCAGCTGGAAGCGCAGATTGTGAAGCTCAGCAGCTTTGAAACCACCGTCGGCAAAACCGGCGACTACGTTGAAAGCCGAACGGAAAATATCCGCGTCGGCACGGAGCGCTTCAATCGCCTGACCGTCGCCCCCGGCAAGTCCGTCTCCTTCAACAAGGTCGCGCTCAAGCGCACGGCGGCCAACGGCTATCAGGCGGCGCTGGAAATCGCCTACGGCAACTACGTCGAGGGCATCGGCGGCGGCATCTGTCAGGTGTCCTCCACGCTGTATAACGCGGTGGTCAACGCGGGGCTGACGGTCAACAAGCGCACGCCCCACGCCATTCCCTCCAGCTATGTGGACAAAGGCAAGGACGCGACCGTTTCCGATGATCGCTATGATTTCGTGTTCACCAACAACACGGGCGCGAACATCTACATCGAGACGCAGTTCGTCAAGGTCAAGGGCTATTGGACGAGCCGCTTCATCATCTACGGCCGCCCCGATCCGAACGGCTACACCTACAAGCTCGATTCGCAGGTGGTGGAGACCATCCCGCTGCCCGACCCCACCTACGAAAAGGACAAGACCGGCGAACACGTCATCTACGACGACGAGACCCAGATCAAATACAAGGGACGCGAGGGCTACGTCGTGGACGTGTATCTGGTGACGATGGACAGCAACGGGCTGGAAATCTCCCGCGAGAAAAAATACACCGATACCTACAAGGCCGCCGCGCCGATTTACTACGTCGGCGTGACCCCGCGCGAAACGCTCCTCCCCGATACGCCGAGCATTGATTGACGCCATCCCAACGCATCTTGCATACATCAGCAGAAAGGAAGGATTCTCCCCATGAAACGCCTTCAAACCCGTGCCGCAGCCGCCGCGCTGAGCGCCCTGCTGCTGGCCTCGCCCGCCTGTGCGCTGGCCGCGGAGACCACGCCGCTCACCCTCAACACCCAGCAGGACGCGACCGTTCAGGCGAGCCGCAAGGATCTGGGTCAGCTTGAAATCTTCGGCCGTCAGCGCGCCTATCGGGGCGTTTCCGCTTCGGATCAGTGGCTGTATCAGGCGCGGCTGGGCGGCCTGTCCGTTCGGCTCTGCCTGTTCACGCCGGAGGGCAGCGGCGTCACCTTTCAGGAGAATCTCTGCGCGGCGCAGACCGGCGGCTCGGGCGACATCCGCCTGTGCATGCGCGCGGGCAGCGATCAGGGCGGCCTGCTCCTTCAGATGGATCAGCACGCCGTCGATGTGCTCCGCCGCGTCGGCGTGACGGAAATCGTGCTGACCGATATGGATTTCTATGTGCAGGAGACCTATCTGGTCGAGGATCTGGCCGCGATGCGCGAGGCGCTTTCCCTCACCTCCGGCGAGCAGCTCTGTCTGGGCGGCGAGGACGCGCCCATCACCGTCGTCAGCGAAGACGGCGTGCGGCGGCAGATCGCGGAATAATCCCCATCGCACATTCGCCCGCTTCCCGCATAGACTGGGAACGGGCGTTTTCTTTTGCTTTGCCTTGTGTCTTTTTCAAAAATGGGGTACAATAGGCGTATCAAAATCCGCCGGGAGGTTCAGTGTCTGATGGATGCCCTGATTCAATCGCTGGTTCAAGCCAATTTTGCGCCGGAGCGCATCGCGCCGCAGGCCCCGATGGCGCAGTATACCACCCTGCGCATCGGCGGCCCGGCCGAGGTGATGGTGAACATCCACTCGGCGGATGAAATCGCCGTTGCGCTCCGCGCCGCCAAACAGGCGGATGCGCCGGTGACGATCATCGGCAACGGCTCCAACCTGCTGGTGCGCGACGGCGGCATCCGCGGGCTGGTGCTGCGCATCTCCGGCGGCCTGAACGCCATCCGCCGCGAGGGCAACTGTCTGCTCGTGCAGGCGGGCGCATCGCTGGCCGCCGTCGCCGCCTTCGCGCGGGACGAGGGGCTTTCCGGCATGGCCGAGCTGGGCGGTATTCCCGGCACCGTCGGCGGCGGCGTGCTGATGAACGCGGGCGCTTACGGCGCGGAGCTCGCCCAGCTCGTCACGCAGGCGGAGGGCGTCTCCCTGTCGGATGGCAGGCGCGTCGTTTACCCCGCCGACCGGCTGGATTTCGCCTACCGCCACAGCGCGCTGATGGACGCGGGCGTGGTGATCACGCAGGCGACGCTCGCGCTCACGCCCGGCGACCCCGAAGCCATCCGCGCGCGGATGGAGGAATGTGCCAAAGCGCGCCGGGAGAAGCAGCCGCTCACGCTGCCCAGCGCGGGCAGCACGTTTAAGCGCCCGGAGGGGCATTTCGCCGCCAGGCTCATCGACGACTGCGGCCTGCGCGGCCTCACCGTCGGCGGCGCGCAGGTCAGCGAGAAGCACGCGGGCTTTATCGTCAACATCGGCGGCGCGACGGCGCGCGACATGCTCGAATTGATGCGGCAGGTGGAGCAGCGCGTCTTTGAGCAGACCGGCGTGCAGCTCGAGCCGGAGGTTCGTATTCTGGGCGAAGACTGAACAAAAGAAGGAAGAAGCAAGCATGAAATTTCTGATCGTCACCGGCCTATCCGGCGCGGGCAAAACGAGCGTCCTGCGCCATCTGGAGGACAGCGGCTATCAATGTATGGACAACATTCCGCCGCTGCTGCTCGCGCCCGCGTTCACCCTCTGCGAAAAGGTGGAGCTGGATATGCCCGTCGCCCTCGGCGTGGATTCCCGCAGCGGCGCGCTGTTCGACGCGGACGCGGTTTGCAGCGCCATCGATCAGGGCGGCGACAGCCACGAAATCTCCATCCTCTTTCTGGAGGCGGACACTGAAACGCTCATCGACCGCTATAAGGAGACGCGGCGCGACCACCCGCTCATGCGCGGCGGCATGACGCTCGAACAGGCCATCGCCAAGGAGCGCGAAATGCTTCAGCCCCTGCGCGAGCGCGCCAATTACGTGCTCTCCACCGGCGGGCTGCGCGCCAAGGAGCTTTGCGCGCGCGTGGACGACCTGCTCTCCGGCAACGAGAATCAGCGCGCCCTGCGCACGGAAATCATGTCCTTCGGCTATAAGCGCGGCATCCCGCGCGAAAGCGATCTGGTGTTCGACGTGCGCTTCCTGCCCAACCCGTATTATATCAAGGATATCCGCGCCTACACCGGTCTGGAAGCGCCGGTTCGCGATTACGTGCTCGGCAAGGAGGAAACCCGCGAGTTTTTGGGGCACCTGTACGAGCTGGTCGATTACCTTCTGCCGCTGTATCAGCGCGAGGGAAAGCGGCGGCTGATGATCGCCGTGGGCTGCACCGGCGGCGCGCATCGCTCCGTGGCCATCAGCGAGGCGCTCGGCGCGCATCTGCGCGCGCTGGGGCAGACCGTCAGCGTCACCCACCGCGACATCGCCATCGAAGAGGCGAGCTGGCCGTTCCGCAGGGCAAAATAAGCGGCGCGGCGCATCTTTTTCAAAAAAAACGCGCATGCTGTGCTTATCACCGTTTTTCGGAGGATAAGCCGCATGCGCGTTTCTTCTTTTTCCAATGTTCCGTTCATCCCGCCGATTGCGCCGCAGGCCGTGCCGCCGCAGGCTCCCTGCGCGCCGCCCGCCCCGGCGGCGTTTCTGCCGTTTTCCGCGCAGGCGTTCGATCAGGCGCGCCTGCGCGACGTGCCGGTGCTGCTCTTCATCTGCGACGCGCCGCCGTCGTTTGCGGACGCGGCGCTGAATATGCAGATATTCGAGCGCACCGTGCCCGTCTGGCTCTATCCCGGCATGCGGCCGGACGTGGAGCTGCTCTGTCAGCGCGCGGGCGCGCTGTTTTCCGGCGAGGGCGCGCTGCCCCTGTGCGCGCTGATGCTCGAAGACGCGCGCGTTTTTCTCGCCGCGCCGCTGCCCCCGGCGGGCTTTGCGCTCGATCCGTCGCGGCTGTATGTCTGGCTCTCGCAGGCGGATCGCCGCTTCGCGCAGAACCGGGACGCCTTCATCCGTCAGGCCGCGCAGACCGTCCGCTCCTTCCGCGCCGAGCCGCTGCGCAAGCCCTATTCCCCCGGCGACGCGGCGCACGACCTGACCCGCGCGCTGCTCGCCGTGCGCGACCCGATCAACGGCGGCTTCGGCAAGCTCAAGCAGCCGCTTTGCCCCGCGCTTCGCTTCTTGAGCCGCGCCGCACAGCGCGACAGGCAGGCGCACGCGGCGCTTGACCAGACGCTCGACGCGATGCTCGCCTCCGACCTCTACGACCCGCTGGACGGCGCGTTCTTCCGCGCGACGCTGACGGAGGATTGGCGCGCCTTTGTGCCGGAAAAGCCGCTGGCCATCAACGCGCTGCTGGCGCTGACGCTGCTGGAAAGCGGCCGCCGCGCCGAGGCCGTCCGCACGCTGGATTTTCTGCTCTCCGCCTGCTTTGCGCCGGGCGGCGCGCTGAACCCCTGCCTCACCTACGACAGGGAGAGCTGCGCCTTCACGCCGGAGCAGGTCTGCGCCGCGCTCGGCGGGGAGGACGGCCTGCGCGTCTGCCGCCTGCTGGGGCTGCGCCGCCAGCACACCGGGCTGCCGCCCAGGGTCACGCCCAGCCGCTTCTCCCCGGTCGAGGATTCCCCCGAGGCGGATCTGCCGCGCACGCCGACCCTGCCGCGTTCGCTCACCCCGGAGGACGCCGCCTTTCTGCGCCGGGTCATGCCCCAGCTCCAGCGTGTGCGCGCCGCCCGAACGCCGCCGACCCCCGCGCCCTGCATCCTCAGCGAGGATTGCGCGCTGGCGGCGGCCGTCTTCGCGCTGTGCGGCAGGCGCTTGGGCGAATCGCGCTACATTCAGGCGGCTCAGCGCGCCGTCGGCTACCTCGCCGCACTGTCGCCCGCCCTGCCGCCGTCGTATTCCCCGGTCAGCGCGCTCAACGCCCAGCTCACCTGCGGCGCGGGCGCGGCGCTCGCGCTGGCGCTGCTGACGCTGGGGCAGGCGGAGGAGCTGCACACCTATCGCGAAAGCGGTCTGCGCCTTTTGGGCGCGGCGCTGCATGCGTTCACAACGCCGGACGGCCTGCCGATGCACACCCCGCAGGACGCGGCGGCGTTCTTCCCGCGCATCCCCGCGATTTGGGATTCGGAACTGCCCTCGCCCGCCGCGCTGCTGCTGCACGCGCTGGCGCTGGCCGACGCTTGCCGCCCGCAGGCCGGATACAAGGACGCGGCGCTCGTCCTCTGGCAGGCCGCCGCGCCGTATGCGCGCCAGCAGCCGCTCGCCTGCGCCGGGTTGATCGACGCGGCGCATTTCACGCTTTCAGAATCTCGCGAAGCGCCGCCGCGTCCACAGTGAACAGCGAATCCTCGCCGAGCAGCACGCCGTCGCTGAGCGCCTTTTTCTCCTCCTGAAGCAGCACGATACGCTCCTCGATCGTTCCGGCGGCAATCAGCGAAAACACCTGAACGCCCTTCGTCTGCCCGATGCGGTAGGCGCGGTCGGTCGCCTGATTCTGCGCCGCCGTGTTCCACCACGGGTCGTAATGGATGACCACGTCCGCGCCGACGAGGTTCAGCCCCGTGCCGCCCGCCTTGAGCGAAATCAGGAAAACAGGCGTGTCGCCGCCGTTGAATTGCTCGACCAGCGCCATGCGCTTGGCCTTGTCCGTTTCGCCCGTCAGCTTGAGCGTTTCAAACCCGGCCTCGTGCAACGTGTCCTCCAGCAGCGCCAGCATCGACGTGAACTGCGAAAAAATCAGCATCCGATGCCCCTGCGCGGCCATATCCCGAACGAGTTCGAGCAGCTGTTCGAGCTTGCCGCTGCCGCCGGCGTAATCTTCCAGACAGAGCCGCGGATCGCAGCAGAGCTGGCGCAGGCGCGTCAGCCCCGCAAAAGCCGCATGCGCCCCTGCGGGTCGGCCAATTCGCTTTCCGCATCCCGCATCAGCTTTTCGGCGTATGCGTGATACACCTTGGCCTGCCCCGGCGTCATCTCGCTGGTCATCACGGTTTCGATCTTGTCCGGCAGATCGTCGAGCACGTCCTTCTTCATGCGCCGCAGGATGAACGGCGCAACCATCAGGTGCAGGTTTTGACGCGCCTGCTCGTCCGCATCCTGCACAATCGGCGCTTCAAACCGCTCGCGGAAGCGCTTGTAGGCGTACAGATACCCCGGCATCAGGAAATCGAAGATCGACCAGAGCTCGCTCAGCCGGTTTTCAATCGGCGTGCCGGTCAGCGCGAAGCGATGCGCCGCGTTGAGCGTCTTGACGGCCTTCGCCGCCTGCGACGCGGCGTTTTTGATGTTCTGCGCCTCGTCGAGCAGCACATGCGTCAGCGGCTTATCCCGATAGGCCAGCACGTCCCGGCGGAGCTGATCGTAGGATGTGATCAAAAGCCCGTCGCGCCAGGCCTCGATCTGCTTCTGGCGAACGGCCGCCGTGCCCAGCAGCGCCATGCAGGGCAGATCGGGCGCAAACCGCGCCGCCTCGCTGCGCCAGTTGAGCTGGAGCGACGCGGGGCAGACCACCAGCGCGCGCACCGGCCGCCCGCACGCCCGCTCACGCAGCAGCAGCGCCAGCGCCTGCACCGTCTTGCCCAGCCCCATGTCGTCCGCCAAAATGCCGCCGAAGCCCGCGTCGCTCAGCGCGCTCAGCCACGAAAGCCCCGTCCGCTGATAGGGGCGCAGCTCGGCGCAGAGCCCGCGCGGCGGCTCAACCTGCGTCTTCTGCGCGTCTTCCAGCCGCCGCATCCACTCGCTGAGCGCCTTGGGCACATCCAGCGAAACGCCCTTGCGCTGGGCGAGCGCCTGTTCCAGATACATCGCCCGTTCCAGCGGCATTTCGCCGCCGCGCTGGGCGTCCTCCACGCTCAAGCCGGCGCTTTCCAGCACCTTTTCAAGCTGCGCCGCCTGATCGAGCGCCTCCTCCGAGAGGAAGGTGCCGTCCTTCAGCCGCACATACTTCCGCTTCTGGCGGTATGCGGCATAGGCCGCGTCCAGATCCGCCTGCGTCAGCCCGCCCAGATCCGCGTGAACGAGCAGCTTCGCGCCCTGCCGCTGCATGCCGAAGGTGATCGCGCGGGGCGCTTTCACGTTCATCCGCGCCAGCCGGTCGGAAACCATGACCTCGCCGACGGCGTCCAATTCGCGCAGGCGCTCCGTCAGCAGCGCGTAGCGCCCGTCGTCGTCGCCGTCAAACGCATATTCCCCTTCGGTTCGCTGCTCGGGAAAGAGCGCCTGAACCCGCGTAAGCGCCTGATTTTCCCGGAACGCATCCCGCCGGATGTGCGGCGTGGCCTCGCCGGGACGCACACGCTCCGCGCCGTAATGCCACTCCGGGCGGCAGAGCAGCGCGTCCTTCTCGTCCGCATCCAGGTAAAACCGGGCGGTCATCTCCATCGGCGTGTGGCGCAGCACGGTTTTTTGCCCCTGAATCACCTGCGCGCGGGAGGGCGCGATGACCTGCGCGCAGATGGGCGCAATCTGCTTCTCCTCAAGGGTCAGGCCGTTCGGGCGCTCCGCCGCGGCGTGCAAAAGCGCCTCCACCCGGCGAAAATCCGCGCCGTATGCGCAGACCACGCCCGTCGGCAGAAACTCGTATGCGCCGGAAAGCCCCAGCGTCACATTCGGCGTTTTGACGCGCAGCTTCGCGCCGCCGTCGCTCGTTTCCAGCGACACGGCGGGCGTGATTTCTCCCGTCCGCACCGGAACGCGAACCGGGTCTTCCCCATCCTTTTTCAGCTCCACCTCGCGCCCGAGCAGAACGCGCATCGCCTGATCCAGCAGCGAGCCTTTCAGCGCGAAAGCCGAGACGTTTTGCCTGACCCGCTGCTCCGCGAGCAGCAGCGCCAGATCGATCAGCGGAATATCCCGTTCGTCGAACATCTCGCGGTCGTGCGCAAACGCCAGCCCCTTGCCGTAGGCATGATGCTCGCCGCCCAGCACGCGCTGCGCGAAATCCCACGGGTTGCGGACGATGTAGGCGCGCGCCCCTTCCCAGCCGACCCGAAACTCCAGCGCGGCGATTTCCATCCCCCTGCGCTCGATCACGGGATACAGGCGCACCCTGCGCCCCGCCGGCCGCGCGGCATACGTCCGAACCCTGTCGCTCAGATTCACCATCTGATCGACGAATGCCCCGTTCAGGCGCTTTTCCTCCGCCTTCCGCCTTTTTTCCTCCTCCTGACGCCTTCTTTCCTGCTCCTGACGCCACTGCTTCTCCTGCCGTTCATGTTCCATCTCCATCACGTTTTGGATCATCAGCGCGACGACGTGCTTGCACGGCACGTTCGTGCGCGCATGCGCCATGCAGGTGCATCCGCCCCGAATCTCCCCCTTCGTTTCCTCATACCACGTATCGTATACGCCGTAATGCCCGCGCACCTTTGCCATATAGCGCTCGCCGTCCGGACTGGATTGCCTGTCAATGAACAAAATCCGCCCTTCGTGCACGTATTCAATCGCCCGCTTTATCGTCGTCTGGTTGTGTACCATCTGATAAATGTCTTCCATGTCCAGCACAATCCATGCCCTCCGTCTTCCGTTTGCTTTATTATAGCATACCTTCGCCGCTTTTTTGAGCCCGATTTCGCTTCTTTTTATTTCGCTATAACGCGACTTTATTAAAATCCGCTTGACAAATGTTACAACTCGTAATAAAATAGTCACATACTTGAAATGAAAGGAGACGCATGCCTGTATGTCGATTCGTGCGTCTAACAAAAGATGGATTGCGGCGCTTTCCGCCGCTTTGATGGTATGCGTCTGCGCGAGCGCTTCTGCGCAGAACTACAGCCTCGGCGACGAGGCGGACGAGGTCGCGACGATCCAGACCGCACTCAAGCAGCTCAAGCTCTACAGCGCAGGGATCACCGGCCACTACGGCGAAAAGACGGAAGCCGCCGTCAAAAAATTCCAGAAGAAATACGCATTTGAGGATAACGGCATTGTTGACGAGGACACCCGCGCGGCGCTTTACGAGGCCGCAGGAATCACCTACACTGCCTCCGGCAGCTCGTCCTCCTCGTCTTCCTCCGCGTCTTCGTCCTCTTCCTCCTCCGTGTCGGGCAGCGCCATTCTCCGCTACGGCACGCGCAGCGACGAGGTGCTCAAGCTCCAGCAGAATCTGACCAAGCTCGGGCTGTACACCGGCACGATCAGCGGCCACTACGGCAGCATCACCGAGGCCGCGGTGATGAACTTCCAGCGGAAGAACGGCCTCTCCGCCGACGGCATCGCGGGCGCGAAGACGCTGGCCAAGATCGAAGAAAAGGTGAACGGCACTTCGTCTTCTTCCTCTTCCTCCGGCAGTTCTTCGTCTTCTTCGGGCAATGCGGCCGCCAATTCCTCAAGCGGCCTGCTCAAGTACGGCGTTCGGTCGGACGACGTGCGCACCCTCCAGCAGAACCTCAAGACGCTGGGCTATTACGACGGCTCTGTGACCGGTAATTTCGGCCGCCTGACGAAGGAAGCCGTCTACAACTTCCAGAAGGCCAACGGCCTCTCCGCCGACGGCGTTGCGGGCGCGAAGACGCTCTCCTCCATCTCCGGCAAGCTCTCCGGAAACAGCAGCTCGAGCGGTTCGAGCAGCAGTAACAACAACAATAATAGCAGCAGCGGTTCGAGCAGCTCCAATAACAATTCGGACAGCTCCGCCCTGCTGAACACGAGCGTCATGCTCCAGCAGGGCTCCTCCAGCAGCGAGGTGCTCAAGCTGCAAAACATGCTGGCCTCTCTGGGCTTCTACACCGGCAACAAGACCGGCAACTTCGGCGCGCTGACCGCCGACGCGGTGATGGCCTATCAGAAATCCAAGGGGCTGACGGCGGACGGCATCGCGGGCAAGAAGACGCTCGCCGCCATCAATGCGGATTATTCCGGCAAGGGCAGCACCGGCGCCGGTACGACCGGCGGCACGACCGCGCCGAGTACGCAGACCGCCGGCAACGTCATCTATGAAAACTTCTACAACTGGCGGCGCAACTACGCCAACGGCGAATACTGCACGGTGTATGATTTCTCCACCGGCTACTCTTGGAAGCTGCGCATTATGACCAAGGACGCGCATATGGACGCCGAGCCCGCCACGGCGGAGGATACGGCCATCATGCTCAAGGCGTTCGGCGGCAAGACGACGTGGACGCCGAAGGCGGTCTGGGTCACCTTCTCGGATGGCAAGACCTACATCGGCTCGACCCACGACGTGCCGCACTCCCCGCAGCACCTCTCCAACAACAATTTCAACGGTCACCTGTGCGTCCACTTCCCGATTTCCATGGAGAAGGCGCAGAACATCGGCCCGTATGCCACGAGCCATCAGGAGGCCATCAACGAGGGCTGGGCGGCCACGCAGAAGCTCAAATACTGATGCGTTCGCCACGCCCGACCGAAATCGCATCATCTGGGATTTCAGTTGTTCGTTCATTTGCAAAAAAGTCATTCTCTCCCCTTCGGGAGGCGAATGGCTTTTTTTGATGCCTGAGCGATTGCCCGGCCTTCATCCGCCTGCGCATTTGCAGTTTAGCGCTCAACATGATATAATGAATCATCAAGAGAATCAGGAGGGCTTACCTATGGCCACGATGAAGGATATCGCCAACCTTGTCGGCGTCAGCCTGACGACGGTTTCCAATGTCGTTCACGGCAATTACGACCGCGTTTCCCCGCAGACGGTGCAGCGGATTCTCGACGCCATCGAGCAGCTCCATTATGTGCCCAATATGTCCGCGCGCGCGCTGGTGAGCCATTCCTCCCGCATCATCGCCTTTGTCGATACCCACAGCCCGCAGGAGACCTACGCGGGCAACGGCTTTGCGGGCGTGCTGCTCTCAGGGCTGGAAGGGGTCGTCACCGACCACGGCTATTTTCTGATGATGCGGCGCGGCACAAACGAGGACGTTCTGCGGCTGATGCTCAACAACTGGAACCCGGACGGCGTGATCTTCAAGGATCGCGTGCCGCAGAGCCTTGTGGATTTCGTCAAAAAGCAGGGCAAGCCGTGCGTGACCATCAACACCTACCTCGACGACCCCGAGCTGATTCAGGTGCGCGCGGAGGATCGCCGGGGCGGCTATCTGGCGGCGCGGCACCTCATCGAGCTGGGACACCGGAACATCCTCTTCATCGGCGCGGTGAACCGCGGCTTTATGAACAACGACCAGCGCTACGCGGGCTACTGCGACGCGCTTGAGGAAGCCGGAATCACGCCGAACCCGGATAACCTGATTACGAATCTCTTCCCCTTCAAGGCTGAACGCGGCATTGCGCTGGGACGGCAGTTGGCCGCTCAGCGGGCGATCACGGGCGTCTGCGTCAGCGGCGACCAATATGCCGCCGCGGTCATCACGGGGCTTCGCGAGGGCGGCGCGCGCGTGCCGGAGGACATTTCCATCGTCGGGTTTGACGATGTGGATATCGCGCGGATGACCTTCCCGCCGCTGACCACCATCCATCAGGATGGCATCGGCAAAGGCCGCCGCGCGGCGGAGGCGATTTTCGCCATGATCGACGGCGAGCATCCCGATCCGAAGGATTTCAACCTGCCGGTGGAATTGATCGTCCGCGGCTCAACCGGCCCCACCCGCATAAGCTAAACCGTATCTTCCCCGGGTCCAGGGTCGCAACCCTGGTCGTTTCAACGGGGGTTATGGGGTTCTTAGGGGATTTAAGGGGGAGAAATCGAAATCTCCCCCTAATCCCCTAAGCCCAGCGGAGCGCCGTTCCCCTAATAAAAAAACACGAATCTCGGCAACAGCCGAAATTCGTGTTTTTTGATTGCCCTTAATCCTGCACAAGGCTCCCCGCCGCCTCGGCCTCCTCCAGCTCGTGCATATACTTGTATACCGTATAGCGCGAAACATTCAGCCGCTCAGCGACAATCGCCACGGACTTTTGATAGGTGAACGCGCGGCGCTTGTAGAGCATGCGGATGATGCGCATGCGGTCGGTCTTTTTCATCGCCTCCGGCTCCTTGCCGACCGCGCTGATGCACTCGCGCAGCAGCTCCTCGAGCTGGCTTCTGGCGTCCTGCATGAGCGTCTGCTGCAAGTCGCCGCTGGTGGCGGTCAGCTCGCTGAGCATCTGCCCGGCGCGCACCATGTTCGTGATATCCAGATTGATGCCCAGCGCGAAGTGATAATCCTCGCCGACGATGTTGAACGTCGAGCTTTTGAGCGTCCGCCCGTCGCGGGAGAGCACCATCTGGTTGATGTAATCCTTATTCTGGTAGATGCTCTCGTCGTAATCGCCGATGTCGCCGAAGATGTCCGCCGTCGAGCCGACCTCGCGCCCCGTCACCGTGCCGTTGAAAATCGCCAGAATCGGATGCCCCGGCCTCGTCATGTCGTGCACGATGGTTTCGCAGTTCGGCCCGAACATCACGGAGATGCCGCGCGCCTCGTTCTTCAGAAAATTGAGCATTTCGTCCCGGTTCATTCAAAAGTCCTCCGTCCAGCCCTTTCGGGTTTTCATTTTGTTTGCTTTTTTATGTTGATAACAAACGTTCCGGCAGACCTTCTCTTTGCCGGGAAAAGTGACATTCTGTTGCTTTTGGTCTATTATATCACATTTTCTTCCCGTTGGGTATGCCTTAGCGTCAAAATCAGCGCGGCAAACATCATCAGCGCGCAGAAAGACAGCGGGAGCGCCGTCTCCCAATAGCTGCCCAGCGACGCCAGCGCAACCAGCGCGCAGATCGGCGCGGCCTTTTTGTCCTTCGCCGCCAGCACGGCGCTCAGGATATCCGCCAGATAGAAATACCGCTCGTGCATCCGCGGCAGGAAAAACACAATCGCCAGCGGCAGTAGCAGCGCCAGACGCAGATACCCCTCCCGCGTCAGCCGCCCCGCCTGCTTCACGCCGCAGGCGACCAGCAGCGCGCACGCGCCGAACGCCAGCGCCATGCCGAAATTGCCGTAGGCGTATACGTCCAGCCCGGTCGTGTTCATCAGCGCGAAGAAGCTGGGCGCGTTATAGGTCAGGCCGGTATACAGCCCCGTCTGCGCGGTGTAAATCGAAAGCAGCGCGCCGATGGATTTTCCGCCCAGCAGCGCGGGCAGCGCCGTCGCCGCCAGCGCCGCCAGAAAGACCAGCGCATCCGACAGCCGCAGCTTTCGATCCGCCCAGAGCACCGCGACCACCGGCAGCAGGAACACGGCTTGCAGCTTGAACGCCAGCGACAGCGCAAAGCACGCCGCCGCGCCCGCGGGCTTTCGCTCCAACGCGAGCGCCAGCCCCCAGAGCGCGCAGGCCGCGTACAGGCTGTCGCACTGGGCAAACATGCCGCCGTTGAGCGCGACGGTCGGCAGCAGCAGCGCCAGCCCGAAGGCGACGGCGCTCTTTTTGCCGTCCTTCTGCGCCAGCGCCGCCGCCGCCCCCGCCAGAAACGCATCCCCGATGAAGGAAACCGCCTTCACCGCGTAGAGCGACGGCACGGGCAGCCGCGTGATGACAAACAGGATGTATTGATACAGCACGTTGTATTCGCCGATGTTCTGGCGCATCCCCTCGGCGAACGAACCGCCCGCCAGTTTTTGCAGCCAATCGGCCAGATAAATCTCGTAATCGCCGGAGGAACGCTCCAAAAAGCTGACCCGCGCCAGCATGGCCGCCGCGCAGAGCGCGCCCAGCAGCAGCGCGCCCAGCGCCCCCTGCTCGTGCTCGCGCGCAATCTGCATCGCAAAGACGAGCATCGCCGCCAGCGGCAGACACATCATAACCGCCGTCGCCGCATGATGCCCCAGCGCAAGCGAGCGCGTCATCATCACGCCCGCAAAGCCCAGCAGCACCAGCGCGGCGCAGGCGATTCTCGCCGCGCGGCCGCAGGGCTGCGCGAGCAGACGGCGCAGGCGCTCATCCAGCGCGTCAAGCGTCGCTTTCACCGATTTGCGCCCCCTTGATGCCCAATTTGCCCATCAGTTCCAGCGCCAGCACCGCTGCGCAGGCAATCGCCAGCAGGCTCAGCACATTCATCGGGATGACCGTGAACGAGAAAATCGCCTCCATGTAGCTGCACAGCGAAATCAATTCCAGCACGATGGCAATCGCCAGCCGCCGCGCGCCGTTCACGCAGGCAAAGGCCAGCATGCCCGCCAGATACAGGCAGCGCGCGTTCATCTGCGGCAGTATCAGCGGCAGACCGGCCGCCAGCAGCAGCGCCGCCAGCAGCAGCGTGTCCGCATCCGGCTCCCGGCGCGCGTGGATCAGCGCAAAGGCGACCAGCAGCGCTGAGGCGAAGGCCAGATACATGCCCATGCCGCTGAACTCGCGCACGGAGGCGACCGTCATCAGGCTGTAAACCCCCGGCGCGTGATCCGCCAGACCCGCGCCCTCGTAGGAAATCGCCTCGATCTGCTGGGCATAGCGGCCAAACACCGCCGTCAGCCCCTGCCCGTCGAGCAGGAACGCCGCCTGCGCCAGCACAAACGCCGCCAGCCCCGCCAGCAGATGGCGGATGGAAACCCTGCCCTTCATAAAGAACACGAGCAGCAGCGGGAACAGGAAGCCCGCCTGCAATTTCGTCGCCGCCGCCAGCCCCCAGAGGATGCAGCCCCAGACCGGGTGATCCTTCAGCAGCAGCGCCAGCCCCCAGAGCGCCAGCGCAGCGAACATCGCGTCGCACTGTGCCCAGCAGCCGGCGCTCAGCAGCATCGTCGGCGCGAGCACGCAGGCCAGCATCGCGCCCACCGCCGCGCCCGGCTTTGCGCCGCGCGTCAGCGCCAGCTTCAAAACCGCCAGCGCCGCCGCCGTCTGGCAGGCCATGTCAAACAGCTTGACGGCGTACATCTGCGGGAAGGTTTCCAGCCGGGAAATCAGCGCCATCACGATCAGATAGCCGCCCGACCACGCGCCGTCCTCCCACGCCATCGCCGTGCCGAGGTCGTAATTCCACATGTCCTCCAGCATCGGCGCGAGCACCTTGCTCATGCGCCCCGGCTTGATATCCAGCATCGCCAGATGCGCCGCCACCGCCAGCATGGCCAGCAGCGCCGCGCACAGCAGCACGATCACCGGCTCCTCCCGGAGCGCGCGCCACGCGCCGGCCAGCAGCAGCGCCGCGCAGCCCGCGCCGACCAGCGCGATCACCGCCGCGCCCTCCATTGCGGCGCAGAGCTTGAGCGCCAGCGCGAAAAACGCGAGCGTCAGCGCCGCGCCCAGCGCCAGCCTTTGGGTTCCCCGAACCCGCGCCTCCATCCCCGCGCGAAGCGGGTCCCGCATCCATGCCCTGTTCATCACGCCTTCACCTCCGTCAGCACGGCTTCCGTCTTCTCCTCGTGCAGGCTCTTATACAGCGCCGCCGCCGTCAGCGCGACCGCCGCGCCCTGAAAGAGCGTCGCCCATTTGAGATCAAAAATCGCGTCGCCCGGCAGTCCGCCCGTATAGCAGATATACGAGGCCAGCCCGAACAGCAGCGGCAGCGCCATCCGCTTCGGGCGATACGCCGCAATCACCAGCGCGAGCACGTCCGCGCCGAAGGTATAGCGCTCGTGCATCTTCGGCAGGAAGAACGGCACGCCGCCCAGCACCAGCAGGCAGGCCAGCAGCGTCCCCTCCCGCGTGATGCGCGTCCGGTTCAGGCAGAGCATCAGGCAGACGACGACCATCATCGCCAGCCCCAGCGCCATCGCCATGTTGCCGAAGAGATCGTACAGCATGCCGTTGTCCATCGTCGAGGGCAGCAGGTTATACAGCGACGGGCCGTTGATGGAAATGCCGTTGTAGCCGCCCGCCTGCGCCAGATAGACGGTCAGCACGTGGTGCAGCGACTTGCCGCCCCAGAACGCGGGGATCATCATCGCCATATACGCCGCCGGGATCAGCACCAGATGGCGCAGCTTGATGTCCCTGCGCAGCCACAGCGGCAGCAGCGTCGGCAGGAAGAACACCGTTTGCAGCTTGAAGGAGAGCGCCATGCCAAAAAGCACCATGCTCCACGCGCTGCGCTTTTGCAGCGCGTGATACAGCGCCAGCAGGCACAGCGACGTGTAGATCACGTCGCACTGACCCCAATACGCGCCGTTGAAAACGACGGTCGGCAGCATCAGCGTCAGGCAGAAGAGGACGACGCGCCCCGCGTCCCCCCGAACCTTCAGCCCCGCCAGCTTGGTGACGGCGTAGGCCATCAGCGCCTCAAACGCCATCGAGACGATCTTGACCAGATACTGCCACGGATAATTCCTGACTCTGGAAATCAGCAGCAGCAGGTACAGATACGGCGGCGTGTAATCGCTGCCGATGTACGAGCCGAGCCCTTCCTTGATGCCCATCTGGGAGTAACTGTAGATCCAGCCGCTCAGGAAGATGTCGTAATCGTCGCTCACATAGTCAAACAGCGAAACCTTCGCCAGCAGAATCACGCCGATCACCACGCAGAACAGCGCCTGCGCGCCGAAATTCAGCCTTCTGCCGATGTGCAGCGCCACCGCCGCCGTGAGCGCGTAGAGCGCGGCCAGCACGACGGTCGTAAACCGAATCAGCTCCTCCGCGCGGAAGCCGGTGAATTCGTCGATCTTGGCGTAGCGCGCGTGGTAAGCGAAGACCGCGAACACCGCCGTCGCGAGCAGCACCAGCGCATAGCGCGCCCACGCGGGCACGCGCCGCCCCAGCAAACCGCGCAGCGCATCGTCTGCAAAGTTCTTGTTCATAGCTTATTCCTTCCTTCGGGCGAAGCGCCCGCGTTGGTTTCCATCGTCTTATTATACTGAAAAAAAACGGTTCTGTACAGCGAAAAACCGCCCGACGCGGCATTTTCCTCCCGCGCGGCGTATACCATGGATTTGGAGCGCCGTTTTTTCCCTTCGCTCACATTTTTGTTCGTCTCCTGCCGTATTCCGGCAACAACCGGCGCATATACTGTCCTTATCGCGCGGGCGCGCCCCGCCCATTTGATTCGTTTCGAGGTGATTTTTCTTGCAGCATCGTTCAGCTCTACAACAGACGCACGCGCCGAAGGAGGCCGCTTTTGATTTTTCGTTTTACGCGCCCTATAAGGCCGCGGTGGAGACCGCATTTCTCTCGCTCTGCGCGGCGCGGATGCAGCTTGAGGAGGAACACACACCCTTCGCCGTCCGCTCGATGACGTTCCGGCTCAAGTCGCCCGCGTCCATCCGCGAAAAGCTGCTCCGCCGCGGCCTGCCGCAAAACGCGCAGGGCGCGGCCAGCCTGCACGACGTCGCCGGTCTGCGCGTCGTGCTCTCCAGCGTGGAGGCCGTGTATCATTTTGCGGATATCCTGCGCGCATCGACCGCGTGGCAGTTTGTCTGCGCGCGGGATTACATCGCCGCGCCGAAGAAGAGCGGCTATCGCGGCCTGCATCTGGTGATGCTCGTGCCCGTCTGCTTAAACGGCCAAAGCGCCTCCGTTCCGGTCGAGATTCAGCTCCGGACGCCCGCGATGGATATGTGGGCCTGCGTCGAGCATGATCTATGCTATAAGCCCGTGAAAGAAGCGTAACGCCTTTGGCCGCGCCTGCGAAGGCCGCCGGAAAGCGTCAAAAAGCGAATCCCTTTCTTTCGAAAGGAACTCGCTTTTTCTTATCTGACAATGAAACCGTATCCGGCCAGCGCCAAAATCGCCAGCATGACGAGGCAGACCGGCACGATGGTAAGCAGGGCGGCGATCAGCATCGCCAGCCCGTCTCCCTTTTCCATCTCGTCGCAGGGCGCGCGGTCATCCGTCCGCCCGCCCATTCTTTCCTTTTGCAGCTTGCGGAAGCGGTCGTACCTCCCCTTAAACGGCATCCCCATGGCTTATTCCTTCTCGGAAAGCGGATGGTGGCAGGCGACGAAGTGACCCGGCGCCATTTCCTTCCACTCCGGCACGGCATGCTTGCAGATTTCCGTGCAGTGCGCGCAGCGCGTGTGGAATTTACAGCCCTGCGGCGGGTTGACCGGGCTGGGAATATCGCCTTCCAGAATCCGCAGCTCGCGGTTCTCCTCCACGTCCGTGGTCGGAATCGCGGCCATCAGCGCTTCGGTGTACGGGTGCAGCGGATGGTCAAACAGCTCCTGCGTGTTCGCCAGCTCGACCATGTTGCCCAGATACATCACGCCGATGCGGTCAGAGATGTATTTGACGACGGAAAGGTCGTGCGTGATGAACAGGTAGGTCAGGTTGCTCTGTTCCTTCAAATCGGCCAGAAGGTTGATGATCTGGCTCTGGATGGACACGTCCAGCGCGGAAACCGCCTCGTCGCAGACGACGAACTTCGGCTTCACCGCCAGGCTGCGGGCAATGCCGATGCGCTGGCGCTGGCCGCCGGAGAACTGATGCGGGAAGCGATGCAGGAAGTAGCTCGCCAAGCCCGCGTCTTCCATCGTCTTGATGATGTATTCCTGCATGCGCTCGTCGTTCTTCTTGAAGAAGCCGTGCGCCAGCAGACCCTCGCCGATGATGTTGCCCACCGTCATGCGCGGGTTCAGGCTGGAATACGGATCCTGGAAGATGAGCTGCAGGTCGCGGCGGAGCTGGCGGATCTCGTCGTATTCAAGGCGCGCAAGGTCGATGCCCTCGTCGCGCAGCGCCTCGTAGCGCGCAAATTCCGCGTCGTCCGCATACTGCGCCCGCTGGGCGTCGAGCTGCTGGCGGACGTCGCCGATCTGGCGCGCAAGCTCAGCGAGCTTTTCGTCGATCTTCGCGAGGCTGGCGCGCAGCTTGGCCTCCTTGCTCTTGAGGCCGCTCGTGTTCTTGCCGTTCTCCTCGGCCTTCTTGATGTCAAAGAGCAGGTCGTCCAGATCGAGCTGCACCGCGCCGCGGCGGTTCATCTCCTTCACGCGCTCCTTGGAAATGCGGTATTCCTCCAGGAACAGCTTCTGCACCGCCTGAATGTCCTTCACGCAGACAAAGCCGCCGATCAGGTTCGCCATATCCAGCAGCGCGTCGTTCTCGTCCTTGACCGCCTTATCCAGCTCGTTGTGCTTCTTGTACTTTGCCTCGCCGTCCGGCAGCGCGTCGTATTCCTTCTGCACATTGGCCAGATGCTTTTTCAGCTCGTGCCACTTTTCGCGGCGCTTTTCGAGCGTTTGCAGCGTCTTTTTGACGTAAACCGGCGCGAGATCGTCCAGCGTGCGGCCGTAGTACATCGTCCGGCCGTCCGTCTGGCGGTAGAGCTGGAGCAGCGTGCGGCCCAGCGTGGACTTGCCGCAGCCGCTCTCGCCGACCAGACCGAAGGTCTCGCCCTCGTAGATATCCAGCGTAATGCCGTCGTTGGCCTTGACGTAAAGGCCCTTCTTCTTCAGCGGGAAGTATTGCTTGAGGTTGCTGACGCGAAGCAGCACCTTCTTCCCCTCGTTATTTGAGGTTTGCACGGCGCTCCTCCTTTCTGGGGTAGAAGCAGCGCACCTGCTGCTCCCCCGTCACGTTCACCAGTTCCGGCTCTTCCTCGAGGCAGCGCTGCTGGCAGTATTTGCAGCGGGGCGCGAATTTGCAGCCCTTCGGCAGATTGAGCGGGTGCGGCACCGAGCCGGGGATGGATTCAAGCCGCACACCGGCGGGCGTATCCAGCCTCGGGATGGAGACCATCAGCCCCTCGGTATACGGATGGGAGAACTCGCAATCGGTGAAGAGCGTCTTCGCCGGAGCCATTTCCACCACCTGACCGCAGTACATAACGGCCACGTCGTCCGCCATCTGCGCGATAACGCCGAGGTCGTGGGTGATGAAGAGGATGGACGTGCCGTGCTCGCGCTTCAGGTCGTTCATCAGCTTCAAAATCTGCGCCTGAATCGTCACGTCCAGCGCCGTGGTCGGCTCGTCGGCGATCAGCAGCTTCGGCTTGCAGGCCAGCGCCATGGCGATCATCACGCGCTGACGCATGCCGCCGGAGAGCTGGTGCGGGTATTGCTTGGCCACGACTTCCGGGTTCGGAATTTTGACGTCGGCCAGCATTTCGACAACCTTCTTGCGCGCCTCTTCCTTGCTCAGCCCCTGATGGATGATGAACGGCTCGGAAACCTGACGCTCGATGGTGAACACCGGGTTGAGGCTGGTCATCGGCTCCTGGAAGATGACGGAGATCGCGTTGCCGCGGATTTTCTGCATTTCGGAAAGGGGCATCTTCGTCAGATCCTTTCCGTCGAACATGATGCTGCCCCCGGCGATATAGCCGTTGCCATCCAGAAGCTGGAGCATGCTCATCGCGGAGACGCTCTTGCCCGAGCCGGATTCGCCGACCACGCCGAGCGTCCTGCCCGCTTCCACCTTGTAGGATACGCCGTTCACCGCCTTGACGACGCCGCGCTTGGTGGTGAAGAATGTTTTCAGATCGTGCATTTCAAGCAGTGCCATAAATTCTTCCCCTCCTTCTTATCGTTCGAGCGCCTTCGGGTCCAGCGCATCGCGCAGGCCGTCGCCGATCAAGTTGATGCAAATGGTGCAGATGCCGAAAATCACAGCCGGAAACACCCACTGCCACCAGTACTGCTGGATGACGATGGAGTTGTTCGCGCCGTTGAGCAGGTTGCCCCACGTCGGGGTCGGCAGCGGAATACCGAAGCCGAGGTAGGACAGCGTGGATTCGGTCAGCATGCAGGTCGCGAAATCCAGCGTCATGGAGACGATCAGCAGGCTGACGACGTTGGGCAGGATGTGGCGGAACACGATCGTGTGCTCGCGAATACCCATCGCCTTCGCCGCCGTGACGTATTCCATCTCGCGCTGCGCCAGAATCTGCGCGCGCACGAGGCGGCAGGTCGGCACCCAGCTCAGCACGCCGAGCACGACCATAATCAGGTACATGCGCTGCGTCGGGTCGAGCTTCGTGCCGATGACGGCGGAGAGGATCATCGCGAACGGGATGAACGGCAGGCCGCCGACGATCTCCGCGATACGCATGATGAGGATATCAAGCCGGCCGCCGAAGTAACCGGCGACGCCGCCGAAGATGATGCCCAGAATCGTCGCGATGACGACGGAAATCGCGCCGACGGTCATCGTCACCTGACCGCCGTTGACGATGCGGGTCAGCATGTCGCGGCCGAGGCTGTCCGTGCCGAGCACAAAGCCCTTGAGTCCCCACGTGTACATCGTGCCGTCGCTGGCCAGCGCGTAGTTCTGGTAGCTGGAAACGAAGATTTTTTCGATGTTGTCCGCGCTCTGCGCCTTGGCAGGCACGTCAATCTGGCCGTATTTGTTGTTGCCCCAGGAAACCAGTTCGCCGTTTTCCAGCAGCGCGGTGTAGTGATAGCGGCCGCCGTAGAGGTGAACGATCTTGGATTCAAGCGCCGGCACATTGGCCTCGCCCCGCACGGCGTTGCCCCAGACGTAGACCTCGCCGTCCTCGGTCACAGCCGCGACGGATTTGCTCGTGGAAGCGATATCCACGACTCTCTTGCCCTTCAGCCCCGCCGGAATCTTGGCGAACGGGGAGGTTTTATCCTTGTTGCCGGTGTAGGCCACCGTGCCGTCGGTCATCAGGGCGATATACTCGTTATCCGTCAGCGCAACCTTGGCGACCTTGCCCTGATACTTGCTGCGGATCTTGATATCGGCCATGTTGCCGTTGCCCCAGAGGTAGAGATTGCCGTCCGAGCAGACGATGGCGGAGAACTGGTTGCCCGCTTCGAGCTGCACCACGTCCCAATCCGCGCCGCCGGCCTTCATGGCCTTCTTCATGTCATTGGAGAATTTATCCTGCTGAAGGCGCGTGTTGCCCCAGACATAGACCTCGCCGTCCGTGTCCACCGCGACGACGTGATCCGTACCGGCGGCAATCTGCACCAGATCGGCGCTCTTGATCTCGTCCGGGATGTTCGCCACGTCGATTTTATCGGTGATGCGGGTGTGTCCCCATGTATACAGCTCGCCCTTGCTGTCAATGCCGACGCCATAGGTGTTGCCGGAGGAGATGTCCTTCACGCCGTTATCCAGCAGCGCCTTCGGCACCTGCATCATGTTGTTCGAGGGCGGCAGGTTGGTCAGCGTGCTGTCCTGCTCGGAGAGATCGAGCACCCAGATGTGCGGGCCGACCATCACGAATACGAAAATCGCGAGGAACACGATCAGGCCGAACATGGCCAGCGGGCGATGGGTGAAGTTGTTCACCATCGCGCGCATCGGGGTCTGAATCTTCTCCTCTTCCTCGGTGGAAAGCTCGGGACGCTCGTGCAGGAAGCAGCGCTTGAACCAGCGCACGAGGAAGAATTCTTTTTTCTTGTTGCTCATTGTTCTTCCTCCTTACTTGTCCACACGCACGCGCGGATCGACCAGACCGTAGCTGATATCCATCAGCAGCGAGCCGATCAGGGCGACGATGGTATAGAACATCTGAATCGCGAGCACCAGCTCAAAGTCAAGATTGCTCAGGCCCGCCCAATAGAGCTTGCCCATGCCATTCAGCGAGAATGTGTTCTCGATGATGACCGAGCCGGAGAAAATGCTGATGAACCAGCCGATGATCGAGGTGATGATCGGCAGCAGCGCGTTGCGCCACGCGTGGGAATAGATGACGACCTTTTCCTTAAGACCCTTGGCGCGCGCGGTGCGGATGTAATCCATGCTCAGCGCGTCGATCATCGCGCTGCGGACGTAGCGGGTCATGCCGCCCAGCGACGCGAAGGTCATAACGATGACCGGCAGGGTGACGTGGTAGAGCATGTCGATGAACTCGTCCCACTTGGTCGCGTAAATCGCGCCCGCGGTCTTCGTGCCGGAAATCGGGAAAATGCGCCAGAGCACGCAGAAGAAGAACATGAAAATCAGGGCGATGATGTAAATCGGCAGGCTGTAGCCGAGCATCGTCACCACCTGAACGGTGTTATCCACCTTTTTGCCCTTGTGAACCGCGCAGAAGATGCCCAGCGGAATCGTGATCGCCAGCGCCAGAATCGTTGAGAAGATGTTGATGAAGATCGTGTTCTTCATCGGGTCAACGATCACCTCGGTCACGTCCTTCTTGTAGAACTGGGAATAGCCGAAGTTGCCCTGGAGCAGGCCGTTGAAGCCGTTGTTGTCGCCAACATCCGGCCAAAGCCCCATCCAGCGCATGTAGCGGATGACCAGCGGGTCGTCAAGACCCATCTTCGCGCGCAGCTCCTGATACAACTGCTCATACTCCGCCGGTTTGAGGCTCTGCTTCTGGGCTTCCAGCTCAGCGCGCGCCGGGTCCGTCGGGATCAGGTTGTACAGCGAATACATTAAAAACGAAACGATGAGAAACACAAGCGCCATGTATCCGATACGCTTGGCAACATATTTGCCCATCTCATCCATCCTCTCTATGGTGTTCTTTCTTTTTCTTTCTCTCTCTTGTGGTGCGGCTCATACCGCCATGCACGGGCACGACCGCTCGGCCTGCCCGCGACATCTATATTTTCATCCGCAGGACAAGTGCTTTGCCCTTGAATTATCCCGCCTTTGTGTGTTCAAGGGCAGGGCGCTTGTCCTTCAAAAGGACGTTTCATTCAAAATCAAAAAAGTAGGGAAAAAAGGGGCGGGCAGAACGCCCGCCCCCAATTCTGTGATCGGAACTGAGCAAAAATTACTCGGCAACGGTCGCATAGAGAATCGCCTGCTGGAAATTCCAGAAGGAATCCTGCGTGTAGTTCTCAAGCCAGTCCGGATAGACGGTGATGTAGATGTTGGAGTAGAGCGGGATCTGCGGGAGCAGCTCGTTCCACAGCATCTGGAAGCCCTTCCAGTAGGTCATGTACAGCTGCTTGTTGCTGGAATCCACGCCGTAAACCATGTTCATGGTGAGCGCGTCCATCGCCTCGTTGTACAGACGGTTGAGGTTGTAGCCCTGCGCGATCATGTCCGGGTCGAGCGTCCACTCGTAGGACTGGTCGTAAGCCGGGTTGAAGTTGCTGGCCAGGTTGAACATGCCGTAGGTCGGAACGGCGTACTTGTCGCCCTGAGAAGCGTCGCGATAGTAGTAGTTGAGCAGCTCGGTGAAGGTCATCACGTTCTGGTTGATCTTCATGCCGGCCTCAGTGGTCTGCGTGCCCTGTGCAAGCATGACGTTGAGCAGCTCGGAAACCGGGTTGTTCTCGGAAGAGGACCACTCGATGATCAGCGGCATCAGGATGGTGCCGTCGGCGAGGGTGACGTTGTGCGCGTAGGTGCCCGCCTCAACCTCGGTGACCTTCTTGTAGCGGATTTCGCCGGAGCCATCGACATAGTCGCTGCCGTCGGCGTTGTACACCCAGCCGTCAGCCTTCAGCTCTTCGACGGCCGCTTCCGGATCGTAGGAATACGGATTGAGGGTCGTCTCCAGCCACTCTTCGGCCTCCTGATACTGCCACAGGCCGGTGCCGTACATGCCGTTGACGACGCCGCCCCAGCCCTGACAGAAGGTGTTCGCAAACTCGTTGCGATCCAGCAGCAGGGCAACCGCGTGACGGACAGCCTCGAACTGGGTCGGGCCGAAGTCGCACTGGAAGTTCAGCATGCCGTAGCCGGCACGGTCAAACTGCACGTAGTCAAAGCCGCCCTCGGCGATGATGTCCAGCGCCGTGTTGATCTGGTTGCCGTCGGTCACGGTGTCGTAGAAGTTGAAAGCGCCGGTCTTGAGCGCGTCGGCCCAGGTCGCGTCTTCGGTCTTGGTGACGACGATCTTCTCGACGCTCGGCTTCTGGCCTTCAAAGTTGCCCGCGTAGTTCGGGTTGATGGTCAGGGTCGCCTGCAGGGAGCCCTTGTCGAACGCGACAAGGTTGTACGGGCCGGCGGAAACGCGGTCCTCACCGGCGTTGAAGCGGGCGTACTCGAGCTGCTTCTCGATGCCTTCCTTGGTGAAGTCGCCGGCGAAGTAGCAGCCCTCGCCATCGTCCTTCAGCTCAACGCCCTCGCCCAGCCAGTACTTGAGAGAGAACGGCAGAAGCTGGATGTAGCGCAGATCGTAGTAGTACGGGATCTTGTCCGCGAGGATGGTCACGGAGAAGGTGTAATCGTCGATCAGGCGGAGGCCGGAAACCGCGGTCGCCGTGCCGTCATAGTAGTCCTTGCCGCCGACATAGGTCAGGTGGCCGGTCAGCTTCGCGCCGGTATCCATCGCGACCTTGGAGCAGGCGAAGACCTCGGCCCACAGGAAGTCGGCCGCCTTGATCTCTTCGCCGTTGTTGTAGGTCAGACCCTCGTTGATGGTGACGGTGAACGTCTTGCTGCCATCCGGGTTGACAACGGACTCGATGTTCTTGGCGATGGTCGGGTTCACGACGTACTCGCCGCCCTGATTGGTGACGGTGACGCCGTAATCGTTGGTCAGGTCACGGACCATCTTGTCGGTCGCGTTGTTCGTCCACCAGGAGCTGGGGGCAAAGTCGCCGCCGAGTTCGGTGGAAGAACCATACACGATGGTTCCCTTCTCAGACGTGCCCTCGGCAAACGCCATCGCGCCCGCAGAAACGAGCATGGCCGCCGCCAGAAGCATGGAAAGAAGCTTCTTCATAGATACATCCTCCCAGATAATAAATTATATTTCGTCCGCAGCACGTTCTGCGTCAAAATATCGCTTTCCGATCCGGCTCTTCAGGCAGAGCTGGATAAACAATATTACTATACACTGTTTTTTCTTTTCTGTCAATCACGCCGACGGTTTTTTGTCTGCTTTTACATTCATTTTTTTACCCGTTTACCCTGCCGAGTTCCAGAATTTTGCACCAAGTCTCCTCCGTAACTGGAATTCCGTTCTCGCGGTTCTTCGCGCGCGTTCTGTCAAGCCCCTCGCCCGGCGCGTGTACGCCGCGGCCGCCCTCGATGGGCGGCAGGCTGTGCAGGAAGGCGATGGTCTCCTCCATCTGCGCCTCCACGGCCTTCATATCCACGACCGCCGCCGGGTGAATCGCGATGAACACCTGACTCATGCCCTTTTCGCCGTCGATCGGCAGGCCGATCATGCGGCTCGTGCGCCCGGCGGAGAGCATCGACGCGCAGAGATCCAGCATGATGGACAGCGCGCTGCCCTTCCACATCGCCATCGGCATCATCCGGCCGCTCTCGCAGATCTTCTGCGGATCGCAGGTGGGGTTGCCGTCCGCGTCGTAGCCGCAGGGCGTATCGAGCATCTTGCCCTCCTGCGCCATGATTTCCAGCTTGCCGTAGGCGTACTGGCTCACTGCCATATCCATCACCAGACTGCCCTTTTCGCGCGGGATGGCGAAGGTGATCGGGTTGTTGCCGGTGGAGGGCTCGAGCGTGCCCCACGCCGTCAGGTTCATGCAGGTGTTGGTGAAGCAGATGCCCATCAGCCCCGCGTCCGCCATCGTCAGGCCGTATCGACCCGCACGCAGCCAGTGGCTGTTGTTGCGCAGCGCGACGCAGGCGATGCCGTGCGCCTTGGCCAGCTCGATGGCGCGCGCCGTCATCTGCTCCGCAATCAGCGGGCCGACGCCGAAATGCGCGTCATAGACCTCCAGCGCGCCGAAGCCGCCGGCCTTCTCGGCCTTCGTCACCTTCGGGTCGCAAAGCCCGCTCTCCATATCGCTGATGTATCGCGGATAGCGGTTCATGCCGTGGCTGTAAATGCCGTCCAGCGAGTTGCCCGCGAAGATTTCGGCAAAATGCTTCGCGTCTTCCTCGCCCATGAATCGGCTCAGCCCCTTCGCCATTTCGCGAACGGCCTCGTCGTATTGAACGTAAATCATGCGGATAGTTCCCCCTTATCGGCTGTGATTCCCTTGTTTTTTCGCGGCGCGCCTTCTTTTTTCCTGCCAACCGGCGCTGTCAATTTCTGTCGGAGCGATTTCTTTTCGGCACGATCCGCCGCACAAGCCCGAGCAGCGCTTCCTCGATCTGCGCGCTGTATTTCATGGCGAACACAAAAATCAGCAGCCCCGCGCCGCCGATGACCGCCCACGCCCAAACCGGCAGGCTGAGCGACCCGCTGCCCAGCAGCGCCGCGACGATCAGCCCCCACGGCCTGGCCAGCGCCATGATCGCGACAAACCGCCCGAGCGGAATCTTCGTCAGCCCCGCCAGCATGCAGAGCGCGTCATCCGGGAAAAACGGAAAGAGCATCGTCAAAAATAAAAACATATCCTGCTTTTCCTCGATGATCGGCAGGTATTTTTCCATCACGCCCTTGTCCAGAAACCGCTGCACCGCGTTCCGCCCCAGCGCCCGCGCCGCCAGAAACACGATCACAGACCCCGCGATCACCGCCAGCACGCCCAAAATCATCGCCGGCCAGAAGCCCAGCGCCAGCGCGCCCGCCATCATCGAAATGTTGCTGGGAATCGGCGCGACGATGACCGTCATCATTTGCAGCGCGAAATACACCGCGCCCGCCCAGACGCCCGCGCCCGCGATCACCTCGCGCAGCGCCTCCACCGAGCTGATTTTTTCAAAAAATCCGTTTTTCCAAAGCCCGTAGCCGCCCGCAGCCAAAAGCGCGGCGACGGCCAGCACAACCAAAATGATGCGGATTATCTTTTTTCGGTTCATAAACTCCTTCCGTCTGCCCTTCGGCAGACACCTCCCTCGAAGAGGGAGGTCTTTTGTCAGATGCGCGTCAATGCGCTCTTCTTTCTTAAATGCGCTCCTCTTTCTTAATTACGCAATAAGGAGCTCCCTCTTCGAGGGAGCTGTCAGCGAAGCTGACTGAGGGAGTTTAACTCCTTCCGTCTGCCTTCCGGCAGACACCTCCCTCAAAGAGGGAGGTCTTTTGTCAGATGCGCGTCAATGCGCTCTTCCTCCTTCAAATGCGCAATAAGGAGCTCCCTCTTCGAGGGAGCTGGCGCGCGTCAGCGCGACTGAAGGAGTTCCCTTTCACAACACCGCCGCCGCGATCGTATACCCCCATGTAAACACAACCAGCAGCGCCGCGCAGACCGACAGCCCGGCGGCGTGCGCCGCGCGGCTTTTCAGGCTCTGCGCCTGCAAGAGCGGCAGCGCCGCCAGCGCGTAAAGATACCGCGCGCCGGAAAGCAGCCACGTCGGGGACAGCACGACGGCCACGTACACAAAGCTGTACGCCGCCAGATCAAACGGCAGCTTTTTCTGCCGCGCCGCCAGCAGGATGTAGATATACCCCATCGCCAGAAGCTGAAAGCCCCATGTGAACAGCCAGTCGTCGTCCCCGCAGGTGGCAATCAGGTAGCTGACGGTGTTCGCCGTCGATGCCCAGAACGAGCCGGGCTGCTGATACCAGTTCTCCTTCTGATAGATCAGATAGGTCATCGGGTCGCCCGTCACCAGCCAGTTGATTCCCCAGTAGATGAACAGGCCGCCGAATACAACGCCCACCTGCGCCAGACAGCGCAGCACCGCCCTCATCCGGAGCCCCTCGCGGGGGATGCGCGCCAGAAACGCGATGATGAACAGGCCGGAGACAATCACCCCCGGCATGCGCGTCAGCGCGCTGGCCATGCCGCACAGCGCCGCGCCCCACGGATGACCGCGCCGCAGCAGGCAGACCGCCGCCAGCGTCAGGCTGATAAACAGCGCTTCCGTGTATGCGCAGGCGAGGAACACGCTCATCGGGCTGAGCAGGAAATACGCGACCGCCAGCCGCGCCCCGCGCCCGCCCAGATGCATCGCCGCCAGATCGTAGAGCAGCGCGGCGCACAGCCCCGAGCAGAGCAGCGAAACCAGCGTCCCCGCCGCGAACAGGTTTCCGCCCGTGAAGGCCGAAAACACGCGCGTCACCGCGGGGTACAGCGGGAAGAACACCAGCCGAAGCCGCGCGTCGCCGACGTTCGTATAGCCGTCCCGCGCAATGCCCAGATAATGCCGCACATCCCAGTGCGTCCACAGCGCCTCGAAGGAAGCCGCGAACGAATCCGCCCCGCCGCCCCTTCTGTAAAAGACATACGCCAGCGCGTAGAGCATCAGGCGGCTTGTCACCGCCGCCGCCGCGGCCAGCGCCATCGCTCGTCCGTCCGGCCGCGCCCGAACCGTTTCATTCTCCAGCCCCGAGGCGCTTTCCTCCCCCCGCATCACGCGGGTCAGTCGAACGCATAGGCAAACGCCGCAAACGCCCATCAAAATTGCGGACGCTGCGGCGGCTGTCGTTTGTAAAAGCTTGGATAGCGCGTCCATCATGCTCCTGCACCTCAGCGCTTGCGCTTTCCATTTTTCTGCGGGGTCTTCGCCGGGTGATAGGCCTCGTCTTTGCTGACGCGCGGCGGGAGGGCGTTGATCCCGGCGATTTCGTTGCCGTCGTCCTCCTCCATCATCTTCGCCACGCGGCTCACGAGCCCTTTCTTCGGCTTTTTCGCCGCCTCGGCGGCCTGCTGCACCTGCGGCCACTGGGGCGGATCGGGCAGCCGCTCCACCGTTTCGCCGGAAACATAATCGCTGTATGTTCTCGGCTTCTGCTGGGGCGCGCGGCGGCGGCGCGGCGCGGGGTTGAAATCGTGCCCGCGTGTGTTATACTGAAAAAGTTCCGACCGACCGGTCGGTCGGAATTCGTCCCTGCCGGGGAGCAGGAGGAGAATCCGCGTCCGCGCGTATTTTGGAGGGAAGATATGCTTCCGCAATTCAGTGTAAGAAAACCCTATACCGTGCTGGTGGCGGTAGTGCTGGTGCTTGTGCTGGGCGTTATCTCGTTTACGGGCATGACGACAGACCTTTTGCCGGCCATGGAGCTGCCGTATGTCGTGGTAATGACAACGTATCCCGGCGCAAGCCCGGAGAAAATCGAAACAACGGTGACAAAGCCGTTGGAAGCGGTGCTGGGTACGACGGGCGGCATTAAGAACGTCAGCTCGGTTTCCAGCGAAAACGCCAGCATCGTTATCCTGGAATTTGAACAGGGAACGAACATGGATTCCGCTATGATCGAGCTTTCGTCCAATGTGGACCTCGTTTCGGGCCAGATGGACGATGCGGTGGGGACCCCCATGCTGATGAAGATCAGCCCTGATATGCTGCCCGTGATGGTGGCCAGCGTGGATATGGACGGCATGGACGTGAAAGAGATATCCGCCTTTGCGGACGAAACCGTTATGCCGGCCTTTGAGCGCATCGACGGCGTTGCGAGCGTAGATGCCACAGGCCTTGTGGAGCAGCAGGTGACCGTAACGCTCGACCAGGTGAAGATCGACGCGCTGAACGATAAGGTCCTTGCCGGCGTGGATTCCGGTCTGGCGGACGCACAGCGTGAGCTGCGTGAGGGACAGGCCAAGGTGGCGGACGGCAAGGCGAAGCTGGCCGAGGGCGAAGCCGCGCTGGAAAGCCAAAAAGGCTCTGCGCTGGACAAGCTGGCCCAGGGCAGCGCCCAGGTGGACGGCGCCTCCGCCACGCTTTCCGCGCTGCTGAGCGAGGAGACCACGCTTACAGCCAACCAGAAGGCGTTCGAGGCCGAAAGAGACGGCTATACCCAGGCAAAGCAGGGGTATGAAGGCATCAATACGGCTCTGGCGGGGGCGCGGGACACCGCTCGTCAGGCTGCTGCGGCTGCTGCGAAGCAGGGAGTGCTGGACAGCGTGAACGCCCTGCTGGCACAGATGGGCCGGCCCGCTGTGGGCACTTATGAG